>QGCY01000011.1_pt1 | contig 80724 bp, 74 predicted proteins | sample 4708041 | NCBI WGS metagenome assembly QGCY01 (sample SAMN08941164, study PRJNA450518) | Sediment metagenome, whole genome shotgun sequencing project. | biome: grassland soil; feature: grassland; material: soil; isolation source: soil 14 days enrichment with methanethiol and mixed carbon source ... | reverse complement strand
TCATTGCGCAGCTGGTCAGACAGAAGCGACCAGATGAGCGCTGAGTCGGAGTAGTCCAGAAGCGTGCGGCGGTCACGCGGGGTAGAGGCAGGCGTTGCGGTTGGCGCAGGCGTTTCATCAGACCGGATCTGATCTTCCATGACAACGAATGTAACGACTTCTTCGTCGTTTGCTGCCGCTTCTGCCAGGCGGGTTTCCAGCTCGTCCGCTTCTGCGAGAAGTGTTTCAGCGCGGGACGTTGTTTCTTCGATTTCGGCGATAACCGCGCGTTTTTCTAGCTGAATGGCGGCGACGCTTGTGTCAATCTGTTCGATCGCGGTTTCAGCCTGTTCCAGTTCGGCTTCGTTGTCCGTACCGGCTGCGGCATCGACAAGCTCTTTACGGGCGTCGGCCATTCCGGCGAGCGCGTCGTTGAGTTCGGCGAGGTCGGCGGTGAGGGCTTCGGCTTCAAGCTGGAGTTCAGCTGCCTGCGCGCGAAGCAGGGCCAGCGTGTCTGCTGCGGGCGTTTCAGCAGTTTCAATGGCGGGTGTGCTTGTTTCTTGCTCGATGACAGGAGGCGTCGCAGGCGTTTCGGTCATGCCCGCTGGAATGGTTTGACATGCTGCTAGCGATAACAGCGCAGAGACAAAAATCAGACGTTTCACACCGAACTCCTCAAAAACTTTAGCCCGCTGCCCTGATATGGGTGTTGCAAATCAGGGCAATCGGGCATTGGGGAGCAAGTTTCGGGCCAGACTTATTCCCCGTCTGTGACGGCAGTTGAATTCAGCTGGATATAGTTCTGAATGCCTGTGCGCTTGATCAGGTCGAACTGGGTCTCGATGAAGTCGACATGTTCTTCTTCATTATCGAGGATTTTGCAGAAGAGCTCGCGGGAGACATAGTCGCGAACGCTTTCGCAATGTTCAATCGCATCACGCAGAAGCGGAATAGCGTTGTGTTCTAGTTTCAGATCGCATTCGAGGATTTCCTCGACCGTTTCACCGATCATGAGTTTACCGAGATCCTGAAGGTTTGGCAGGCCGCCAAGGAAGAGGATGCGTTCGATCAGCCAGTCCGCATGATTCATCTCTTCAATAGATTCTTCGTACTCTTTCTTGCCGAGCTTGGTCACGCCCCAGTCATTCAGCATGCGTGAATGCAGGAAATACTGGTTGATTGCCGTCAGCTCGTTCTTGAGAGCCTTGTTAAGAAATTCGATGACCTTTGGGTCGCCCTTCATGATGAGTCTCCTATGCTGGGACTCAGGAATACCACAAGAAAACCCGTCTCGGGAAGGCTTGTCAGGTCAAATTTATGAAGAAAATCAATGGGTTGAGAGTGCTAGGCAATTGCATTCGCAACTAGATCATTTTCCATTGCGGTTTCAGCGGTCTTCTCGCGAAGGCGCGCGCACATTTCAGGTTTGCAGCGACCACACTGGAACTTATTGCCATGATGGGCCTGAATCTCTTTTGGAGATTTAGCGCCGCTATCGATGGCATCGTCGACCTTACGGCCGTTCAGATTATGACAAACGCAAATGATCATGAGTCGCAACTAGCCCCAGTTGCGAATGAATGTCAATCAAAAGAGTCAGCCAGATTGTCGCATTTTTCAGATGATCTGCGCTTTGCGGGCTGACGCTTCCAAATCGGCTCTGTGATCGGGGTGGGCCAGCGCGATCATGGCGCGTGCACGCTCTTCACCGGAAAGGCCGATCAATTGTGCTATCCCGAATTCGGTAACGACGGTATCGACGTCATTTCGGGGCGTTGTGACGGGGCCTGTCAGCTCCGGAACGATGCGGGACACAGCACCATGCTTTGCGGTGGACGTGCAGGCGATGATCGATTTTCCGCCCTTGGAGGCGCGTGCGCCGCGGACGAAATCAAGCTGGCCGCCAGAGCCTGAATACTGCCGACCGGCAAGGTTTTCCGAGTTGCATGCGCCAAACAGGTCCACTTGCAGTGTCGCATTGATAGAGATCACACCATCATTCTTTGCAATGTGGCGAGGGTCGTTGACGATGTTCACCGGGTGGGAGTTGATCGACGGATTGTCATCCAGAAGATCATACATGCGCTTGTTCCCGAGCGCGAAGGTGAAAACCGTGCGGCCCGGAAACGTGTTCTTGTTTCGGTTGGTGACAGCGCCACAATCGATGAGGTCCACCATCCCGGGCGATAACAGCTCGGTATGAATGCCAAGGTCGGTCCGGCCCTTCAGATGGCCGCACACTTCGTTTGGCAGGGCGCCAATACCCATTTGAAGGCAGGCACCATCCGGCACGAGATCAGCTATCATCTCACCAATCTGGCGTTCTTCGGCTGACGCTTCGCGGGCCGGGGCTTCAAATAATGGCTCATGGTTTTCGATTATGGCATCAATTTCGGAGATATGGATCATAGAGTCCCCGAAAACGCGCGGCATATGCTTGTTTACCTCAACCACTGTATGGCGGGCAGAACGGGCCGCCGTGCTCGCATAGTCATTGTTCGTGCCAAAGGAGAAATAGCCGTGCTTATCCATCGGGGAGACGGTGGTGATGAAGGTGTCGAGCTGCACATGCTGGCTTAAAAGGCGCGGAGCATCTGAAAATGCGACGGGCACAAAGTTCAGAACCTTGCGTCCTTCCTTCTCGCCGCGTTCTGCGAGCGCGCGCTCGGTTGGTCCCATGAACATGCAGTGCGGGTGGACATGGTCCATCATCTCATAGCGTAGCAGGGTTTGCGCTGCGGCGGGCATTGAGTGGAAATACCAGAGGCGAATATCGGTGAGGTTTCCGGCCTCGATCTTCTCATTCAAGGCGGCCAGCAGGGCAGGCGGTTCGCCGAGCGCCATACCCATGGAGATGTTTGAGCCCGACCTTGCAAATCGAACGGCCTCTGCGGGCGCGCAAAGTTTCGCTTTATATTCGGCCTGATAACCAGCTGACATGAGAAGGGCCTCCACTATTTGCGGAGACCCTAGCATGTTTTGCCTTCGATGAACCGGCGGCGCGTAGGCGCAGGTCAGGCTGGCTCAAGCTCGCCGAGAACAGCTTTCAGATCAGCATCGGGATCTGCTGTCAGGAGCGAGGGCTGGAAGCGTAGAATGCTTGCCTCCTGAATGCCGACAAGGCCAAGCCACCAGCGCATATATTCGCCATGGAAATCCTTGCCATATTTCTCGTCAGCGCCCGGCGCGAATACGCCCGATGTCAGAACCAGCGTCGCTTTCTTGCCGTCTAGCAGGCCGAAATAGCCTTTGATCGGATCAAAGCCGAAGAGCAGGCCCGGCTGGGTGATGATGTCCAGGAATTGTTTCAGCTTGTAGGGCACGCCCCCATTCCACATTGGTACTGAGAAAACGAACAGATCGTAGGATTTGAACTTCTCGGTCAGCGCAACAACCTGATCCCAGGCGGTCTGGCGCGTGTCATCCATTTCACCGACGCCGAAAAAGGTCATTTTGGCAGCGGCCTTGTCGCCGTCGAATTCGGGCATATCAAGCGACCACAGGTTCAGCGTGTCAACTTCAAGCGTCGGGACGGCGCGCTTGCGGTTCTCAATGTAAGCTTCGGCGATCTGAACGGATTTTGAAGCGTCTTCGCGAGGCGAGCTGATAATGTGCAATAGTTTTGGCATGTCTTTTCTCCGTGTGACCATTATATTTGGTTTTTGACGGTTATCAGACTGGAGTAACTGTTAAAATATCAAAATGCCGGTTACACATCAATGTGTATCCGCGTGAGATGTCGCGATGATGGAGACTAAAATGCCGCCTATGCCGGCCTTTTATATTGCAGAGCACACCGCGCTCGACCTTTTGAACTCAGTCTGCGCGCCAGCGGGCACCGATATTGACTGGCTGGAGGACGGAACGGCGCTGATAAGCTGGATGGTGGGCGCAGCTATGGTCGAACCTCAGGTCGGCGAAGAGATCCTCTCTTCTATTCCACCCGATGATCTCGATGGCGCTGCTGAGCACGCTCGCATGCTGCGCGAGGATTTCAGGCGTGTGACTGGCCTTCTGGAAAGCTCTGAGGACGTGACCGTTTCATCTGATGATCTGGCATTCCTGAACCGCTGGCTTGAAGTGCCTTTGGCCGGGCGTCCGTTTATTCCACGGGACGGAAGCGGGTTCGCGCGTGCACCGCTATGTGTGCCGCAAACGGGTGATCAGCTTGTCCGGCTCCTGGCCGACCGAATTGCAGACTATCTCTCTGAAACTGATCTCGCGCAGCTGCGCCAATGCGAAGGGCCAACTTGCACGCTCTATTTCCGTGATATCACGAAGAACCGGTCTCGGCGCTGGTGCTCTATGGCCGTATGCGGAAACCGGGCCAAGGCGGCCCGGTTTCGAAAACAGAAGTCACAATCCGCTCAGGACTGATCGGCGGCCTCATCCCAGCCGAATACGTCCTCCAGACCGACGCCGAACTCTCGTGAGATACGAAATGCGCTTTCAAGCGACGGAGAATAGCGGCCCTGTTCGATAGCGATAACCGTCTGACGGGTGACGCCGATGGCCTTGGCGAGAGCAGACTGGCTCATATTGTCATGCGCCTCGCGGAGCTCCTTGACCCGATTTGTGATGGGTGGTCGTTTGGCCATGTCACACGCCCCGTCGATAGAAGAGGATTGTCAGTACGTATTCGGCAATTTGAGAGGCGATCAGGCTGCCCACAATGATGTGGAAGAGGAGGTTGCCGTCCTGTTGCCAGACATAGTGCCAGAGGCCTGCAAAACATCCGAAGCCGAGAACATAGCCAGCGATATTGCCAGACCGGCGCAGCACCTGCTTGTCGCGTTCGTCTTCACTACCGTCCGATCCTTCCGGGTCTGAGATACCGATAAGCGTGTGGGTGATGATCGCGCCAATGATGAGGGCAATGGTGGCGATTGCTGCGAGCCCAAGAAGCGGGGGTGCGGTTTCTCCAAGCTCGATGGAGACGTCCCAGATCGTCTTGAGATACCAGCCACCGATAAGCGTGAGGAGTATGCCCATCGCCCAGGCGGATTTTTCGTGAAAAGTCATAAGTTTAGTCCTGATAAGGGAGAAGGGTTAGGCGGGCTGGCGCAGATACCACCAGAGCGATGGCAGGCGGATGAGTTCTCCGACAACGAAGACGCTGATCACAGCATGGGCGAGCGCCATCGGGTCTGTCAGACCATCAAAGGCTTCCATGAAGATGATCGCGAGGCCGCCGGAATATACGTACAGCATGTTGCGCATAGCCTTGAACTGAACGCGGGATTCCCGCTCGTCCACGGTCGGCATTTCTGTCTTGTCCGTGATGCTGGTGACGATCGAAATTATGATGATCATGACGATCATGAGCGCGACCGAAACGCCTACCCGCCAGAATAGCTCCATACCGGTTTCAGGCGGGCTCCACCAGAAGCCGAAATAGGCGCCAATATGCAGAGCACCTGCGAGTATCGCGAACAGTGATGCGGCTACATCTACGCGAAAAAAGATTGTCATTGCGAGTTACCTTGTGTGTCAAAAATATCTAACACATAAATGGTACAATATTTTTTACATGTCAAAGAAATTAGACACAAAGATGTAAAATATTTTATACACCCCTGAATTCAGGGGTGTTTTAGAATGAAGTCAATGTGATGAATTCGGTTTAGCGGCGTGAGACGCGCTGAATTTCGTCGACGCGGATGCCAAGCTGGCGACGATCCTGGCTCAGGCCAAGGTCCGCGCCTGATGGCTGCTCGCTGGATTGAAACTCGATGGTCATCCGGCTTCCGCACTCTGCGTCATACTCGATCTCAAGAATCTGAGGCTCAAGAGACGAGTTCAGCCGGTCTGTGATGTCGGCGTCTTCCTGGCCGCAGACCAGAATTCTTGCCCAACGCTCGTCAGACACCTCCGGACCGAACAGTCGGACACGCATCTGGATCGAATTGCCTTCACCGAAGAGAGAGCGTGGAATATCGATAAAGGCAGGGCGTCCGCCTTTGCTCCAGCGCAGCTCTGTATTTCGGCCAGGTGGTAGCCAGCCACGTGCATCAAATTCGGTGAACGACACCGGGCCAAAAGATACGTCAGCAACACGGGCGCCGGCATTTTCGTCAGGCTCAAGGCTCGTCGCCTCAAGCATGGCATCTGCGAACAGACGTACCCGATTATAATATCCTGGTTCATGCATGACGAACAGAATCTGATCGAAACTGCCATCCATCAGATAACGGAACATGCGGGTCAGGGTCTGCCGGTTCATGCCGTTCGTATTGATCTGCACAGTTTCAGCGTAATGGCTCGCAATATCGGGCGCTATACGTGCGCCGAACGAGTTTGCGATGATAACGACGCGGCGTGGGTCGGCCGCATTGGCGTTATAAAAGGCTGAAATCTGGTTGGCGCGAAGCCGCGCGCCCTGCTGGACTTCCCGGTCCAGCGTGTTGGAACGGTCTGCAGCCGATACGTAGTCCGGTCTCTGGAAGTTGACGCGGCGCGCAAAGCCCAGCGCAGGTTCCATGTCGGCATTGCCTTCACGGATTGTGAATTCCGGATCGCGGAATGGTTCCAGAGAGCTCAGATAGATCAGGCTTTGCGCCGCGCGTGATGCAGCCATGCCATCGGCATGGAAGTTTTCCAGCGGATAGAAATGGTCAACATCGCGTTCGGCCATAAAGTTTGCCAACGGATAGGTCAGCGTATCCGGGAAAGAATTAGCGATGCGCACGGCTGGAGAATCGTTTTCCGCCGTATAGACGCATTGGGCGCGAATTTCTGAAGGGATGGAGCGCGGCAAACGGTCTGCGTAAAGCACGGGCTTGCTTGGTACGATCACACCGAATGTAGAGAGGCCTTCCAGTTCAGCGACGCGGTTGATTTCGGCCCAGCCATTGGTCAGCGCCTGAGTCATCTGATCCCAATAATTTTCAGCAGGGCAACTGCCGGTTACCGACACATAGTCGATATTGGCCGCATCGGTCGCGATAGGCAGAACCAGATCGCCTTCGCGCGCCACATTTGCAGCAGGCGAGTCGCCCAGCGCGTAATATTTGAATTTGCGATAGTTCACAGAGGCATCCACGCTGAACAGGGCGCGGTCTGAAAGCCAGGCGCGTCCTTCGGCAAAGAAACGGGAAGGTTCAGAGACAAGTGTAGACCATTCAGGCGCTTCATTCAGCGCTCGGTTCTGGCGGCGTGCGAGGTCTTCCTCATCCTGAAACAGGCCGAGGAGCGGAATAGCAAACAGCACGCCCAGAGCCAGAATGGCTGCGAGAGAGAGAGGTTCGAAACGGACGCGTTCAATCTTCATGCCTGTCTCCTAGAACCGGAAGTAAATGAACGGGCTGTATGTGCCAGCGAGGATTTTGACGCTTGAAACGATGATCAGGATCGCTGCGAGAGCGACGCCAAGACCATATTTCCACATCGGATTTCGCTTCATCCATGCACCATAGGCAGGTGGTGCGATGAAACCACGGCTCGCCCACAGCACAACAGGCGTCGACAATACAAAGCTCATGGCCAGAACGATCAGGGTTTCATTATCGAGAAACTCCCAGACGCTGGCACCGCCTTCGCCAAAGGCAAAGTGCCGGGCCAGCATTTGCAGGCCATGTGTCAGGTCCTCAGCGCGGAAGAAAATCCAGCCGATATACGCAATGATCAGCGTGTAAGCGACGCGCAGGCCGATCCACATTTTTTCCAGCACTTTCGAGAAGCCGAAACGCTCGATGATAATAAAGAAGCCGTGCCACAGACCCCATACAATGAAGTTCCATGACGCGCCGTGCCAGACACCGGTCAGCAGGAAAATCAGGAACAGGTTGCGGTAAGTCTTGCTCGGTCCGAGCCGGTTTCCGCCAAGCGGAATGTAACAGTAATCGCGGAACCACGTGGAGAGCGACAAATGCCAGCGCCGCCAGAACTCCGTAATGCTCTGCGAGATGTAAGGGAAATTGAAGTTGCGCGGAAACTTGAAGCCGAGAATCAGACCAAGCCCGATCGCCATGGCTGAATAGCCCGAGAAATCAAAAAAGATCTGGAAGGAATAAGTGAGGCCGCCCAGAAAGGCTGTGGAGGCCTGCAGCTCGTCCGGCGCGCGTCCGTAAATCGCATCGGCAACTTTCGCCATGGTGTCGGCCAGAATGACTTTTTCAGCGAGCCCGACTGCAAAAAACAGAAGGCCATAATAAACGTGTTTCAGGCGGATGACACGGCGGCGAAGATCGTTTGCGACGGTCGAAAAGCGTACAATCGGGCCGGCAATCAGCTGCGGGAACATGGCAATGTAAGCTGCCAGCCGGAAGGGTGACATCTCTTTGCGTGCATTCCCGCGATAGACGTCAATCAGATAGGACATGCCCTGGAAGGTGAAGAAGGAAATACCGATTGGCAGGTGCACATCGGTCGTCCAGTCATTCGCTGGCAGCTGGAAGACATCCTGCGCCAGAAAGCCGATATATTTGTAATAGACCAGCATGACGACATTGAGTGTCAGGCCTATGGCAAGGGCAGGGCCGCGCCCTTTGACGCCCGGCGCAACGAACAGCCCGCTTACATAGTTGATCGCGATGCTGGCGAGCATAACTGCGAGGAAATAGCCTTCGCCAACAAAGTAAAACAGAAGGCTGAAAGCGAGCAGGGTGATGTTCCGCAAAGCCGGTAAGGCAATGTAAAATATCAGGAAAACCGGTAGAAAGAGAAACAGAAACTCTACTGATGAAAATACCATCTAAGCCGCCCCCTACACACAGCTATCCGGTCGGTCCGGCGCGGATTGTCCATCCCCAAACAGAGATCTGCTGCCATCAACCGACGCAAGAACGAGTAGTATAATCGCTATTGGGTGGCAAGCGGCATGAAAGGCGAGAATGAGAAAGCCCAACGGGTGCGCTAAAATAGGGCAAAGCATGCAGGTCTGTCGCATTGACCGTTAGAACTGTGAGGCGCCTAGTGCTGCCATGTCCTCAACCATGATCACTATTCTGGCGATTGCCATTGGCCTGACCGTGATGACGGTTGTTGGCCATGTCGTCATCATGTTGGTGCTCCGGCGGCTGATCCGCCAATCAGAGGCGCGAAAAGCAGAACTCGCCGCTAAGCCAGACGACCCTCAATGATCTCAAGAATATTGGCTTGAATGCCGCCGAGGAAAATCTCACCCCAGATTGCGGCATAGGTGTTCATTGGCGTTTGCGCTTCATAGTCTGTGTAGAGGGTGAGGCGCGTGCGGCCATCGGAAAGCGGCTCCAGCCGGTAACCGCCTTCCTGAATGCGTAGGTGACGCCCTTCCGGCGAGATATGCTGGTCGGTGTAGCGGCTGATGGAGTCGTTCGGGAACACAAACTCCCAGCTCAGCGCCTCGTTTTCCTGCCAGTCGGTGATGTGTTCTTCAAAGGTTATGTTTTCGCCCCATTGTGCGTGGCGCACAGAGCCCACGCCGTCACCTGCGACGACAGCCGAGCGCGGACGCGGGATTTGCGCAATGCTCTGAGCAAAGGTGAAGCGGCCTTCGTTTTCCTGAATATCCTGCAGGGAGAGAAGCAGTGGCCAGATTTCGTCAGCGCTCGCCTCCAGAACGACGCTGCGCTCCACGGTGTAGGGCGTGATCGATTGTGGCACAGACGTATCCATCACCAGAAGGATTGCCGGGATCGTCGCGATAAGCCCCATGTCAAACGTCGCAGATACATCGCCAAGACGGCGGTGTTTTCTCTGCATGCGTTTGGTGGTCATCGCGCCAAGCAGCGCCATCGGCGTCCAGATTACCCCCGCCATGAGCAGACAGATCACACCCTCCTGAAAGAGGAGTCCGCCAAGCACCAGAACAGACGCCATGAAGATCAGAACGGCAAGATAGCTTTTTTCCTGAGTGCGTTTCGCGTTCGGGTCGATCAGGAACGCAGCCAGCGCACCGATAATGTAGGGCATACCGAGAAGTACAAAGAGAGAGATGGGCAGGACACCGTCTTCATCGACACCAAGTACACGCGAGAGAAGGAAAAGCCCGATCGCGGCAAGCAACAGGATTGCAAAAATACCGAGCAACCTGCTCAGAACTTTCCACCAGACATGGCCCGGCTTTTCTCTGTCAGCACTCATAGCGTTCCCCTCCGCTTTGCGCTCAGTGTGACACAGCTTCGGCGATAAGTGGAAGCGGCATAAAGTCTTGCCCGTGCTGGCGCGAGGCAGATAAGCTCCGGCCAAAACGGGAGGATGAGCCATGTCAGAAGAAACCAATCCGCAGAGCGCGTTCTGGAATGGCCAGTCTGGCCTCACATGGGTTGAGGGCCAGCCTTTTCTTGATGAGGCGTTTTCAGGCTGTGTGCCGGTTCTGACCGCGGCCGTGGAGGCGAGCGATGCAAAGCGTGTGCTCGATATCGGTTGCGGTACGGGCGCCGTCAGCCTCGCTCTGGCGGAGATGCCGGGCATGCAAGTCACCGGCGTTGATATCTCAGAGCCTATGCTCTCACGAGCACAGGAACGCGCGACAGAAGACGGTAAGACTGCCAGCTTTATCCGCGCTGATGCGCAGGCGTATCCGTTCGAGGCTGGCAGTTTCGATCACATCGTCTCGCGCTTCGGAGTGATGTTCTTTGAAGACCCAGTGGCCGCTTTCACCAACATTCATCGCGCGAGCGCGAAGGGTGCGACGATGACGCTGCTCGCCTGGCGCAGCCCAAAGGACAACCCTTTCATGCGTGCGCCGAAACAGGCCGCAGATCCGTGGCTGCCGGAAGACGCCTTTCCGCCACCGGGGCGGACGGGTCAGTTCGGCTGGGCGGATGCCGATTATGTGCGCGATATGCTTGCCGAGGCGGGCTGGCAGAATGTTACTGTCACACCGCTCGACATAAACTGTGCATTTCCCGAGGCCGCGCTCTCATTCTGGATGGAACGGATGGGGCCTGTCGGGCGCATCGTGTCCGAACTGGAGGCAGAGCCGCGCAAGGCGGCTATGCAGGCTATGGGTGAGGCGATGGCGAAGTATGTTTCCGGCGGGATGGTCCGGTTTGACGCTGCCATCTGGAAGGTTGAGGCAGAGAAAGCCTGATCAGGCTTTTGCTTCAAGCTTGAAGATCAACTCGTCGAGACGCTGGATCACGTCTTCCGAGGCCCGCTCCATCTCAAGATAGGCCTGTTGAGCGCCGGACTTGTCACCACGATTGTATAGCTCTGCTGCGCGGCGGCCGCTTGCATGAACCGCGCGGTGCGGTGCTTCAATCGCCTTGAAGGATGGAAGGCTCGAAATCTCGTGTCCAGCCTCGCCATCCCACCATTTGCCAAGGCGGCAGGAATGACGGTCAGCCAGTTCGTGTTCGCTGAGTTCGGACAGGCCGGAGAGGAGCGCGGCGAGGCGCTTCTTCCAGATCATATGATCGGATTTGGCGCGATAAAGCACGTAATTAGCCACTTTACGTTTTTCCAGTTCGTCGAACTGCGCCGTGATCTGGTTTTCAGATTCAGACGCGACTTTCGTTGTCGCCTCCAGCTTGCGTTGCGCGCTCTGACTTTGATTGGCGACCTGATCGACGCCGCGGGCGAGCTCTGCGGTGGCTGCCTTCTGATCATTAATAACATTGGCCAGGGCAGAAACCGCGTCGGCATTGTCAAGAATGCTTTGCGTCGTGTTCTGGACGCGCTGGTTTGCAGAATTCGTGATCTCTTCAGCGTCGCGGGCAGAAGTTTGCGCGCTGGTCACTGCGCCAACGATCATTTCAATCGCGCTTTCCAGATTATGGATGCGCTCGGCGATCTGTTCAGTGGTTTTGGCCGTTTGGTCGGAAAGGGATTTTACTTCCGAGGCAACAACCGCAAAGCCGCGACCGGCATCGCCTGCACGGGCTGCCTCGATCGTGGCGTTCAGCGCGAGGAGATTGGTCTGACCCGCAATATCCTCGATTGTTTTGGACATGCCGCGGATTTGCGTCGCCGCGTTTTCCAGTTCCTGCATATTGCCGACAATATGCTCAAGGCTCGCCGTGGTATTACGAACAGACGCGGTGGCCTGATCGACTTCTTCGGCAGACAAGCGCGTCTCGTCAGCAGAAGACTGAAGGCCCTGGTCGATAGATTGCGCTGAGATGGATATTTGCGAAATCGAGGAGTCGAGCTCCTGAATGGCACCTGCCATCAGCTGGCTGTGCTGGCGAACATCGGAAATATCAGAGAAGGCATTTGCCAGACCAGCCTGAACCTTGCTGGCCGTCATGGATGCGTTGACCGCGCCGCGAAGGGCTGTGTTATCGGACGCTTTCAGGCGCTCGCAAAGTTTCTCAAGAAGAGCGCGTTCGCGGGCTGAGATGCCAACCATGTAGGCGACATTGTGATCAATGAAGTGTTCGAGGCATTTGACGAGTTCGGTGGACGTGGCCGTCTCTTTCGGACCCTGTTCATTCAGCTGGATTGTGGTGTCAGCTTTTGGCTTTTTTGCAAGTAGAGTGCTTATCATTCTTGGTTTTCCTACCCCTCCAAAGAGGCAGGCAGTACTGGGGCGTAAAGGTTAACAAAGCTGGATTTCAATCATTTTTATTTTATCGATCAGCGTGATTTAGTGCTCTGAGTGGAAACAATTTTTCTTTCGGCCAGCCTGTTTTTTACACTGTATCAAGACAGGTTAATGCTGGTGGAGTGGATGTTAAGACAGGTTCACTATTATGGCTGAAGTATTGTGTTTCAGAGCGTTCTGGGGTTCGTTCCTGCAATCAGGGAGGACATAAGCTCATGTCAGAAGCATCCAGAACACTCGTGCAGTCATTCTATGGACATTTGAAAGACGGGAACTCGCCAGCAGCTTTCGCATTGTTGGCGGATGATATTGAATGGAACGAGGCTGAAGGAAATCCGCTTGCGGACCGAAATCCTTATATTGGCGCAGCAGCCATTGCTGAAGGTGTGTTCGCGCGGCTGCGTGAGATTTTCGATGGATTTGCGTCCAAGCCAGAGGAGTTCATTGCTGATGGTAACCGCGTGGTCGTGATCTGTCGCTATTTTGGTACACATAAGGCGACCGGCACGCCACTGAACTGTCAGGCCGTGCACTCATGGACGGTGGATGGCGATAAGATCGTCAGGTTCCAGCAATACGCGGACACAGAGCAGCTCAGCCGACTGAGCTGACGCGTTCACCTCATCGTGCCGATACACTGTAGAACCTTGACCCTAAGCCCCATCAGGCCTAACTCCCGCGCTTGGTTTAATCACTAAAGGCAAACCCATAAAATGACCGACATTTCCACTCTCGCAGCGAATGCTAAAGCCTGGCCTTTCGAGCTGGCGCAGAAGCTTAAACAGCGAGTCGAGCAGATGGAAAAACAGGGCAAACCGCTCACGCGTCCGGTCACCTTCGAGACGGGCTACGGCCCGTCCGGTCTGCCGCATATCGGCACGTTTGGTGAAGTCGTCCGCACGACGATGGTGCGCGTCGCGTTTGAAACGCTGACAGAAGGTAAAATCCCGACGCGCCTGATCTGTGTGTCAGACGATATGGACGGCATGCGCAAAGTGCCGCCAACAGTTCCAAATCCTGAGAGCCTTGAAGCGTATCTGCAAAAGCCGCTGACTGATGTGCCGGACCCTTTTGGTACGCATGACAGCTATGGTGGGCACATGAATGCGCGCCTGCGTGCCTTCCTGGACAGCTTTGGCTTCGAGTATGAGTTCGCGTCCGCAACCGAGCTCTACAAGAACGGTACTTATGACCCGATGCTTCTGCGCGCTGTGGAAAAGTATCAGGACATTATGGATGTGATGCTGCCGACCCTCGGTGAGGAGCGCCGCGCAACTTACTCGCCATTCCTGCCAATCTCTCCGACAACGGGCCGCGTGCTATACGTGCCGATGAAGAATGTCGATGCGGCCAAAGGCGAGATCACATTCGAGGATGAAGACGGTTCAGACGTCACCATCTCCGTTACGGGCGGCAATTCGAAGCTGCAATGGAAGCCGGACTTCGGCATGCGCTGGGCCGCGCTCGGCGTTGACTTTGAAATGTTCGGTAAGGACCACCAGGCGAACGCGCCGATCTACTCCAAGATCTGCCGTATCCTCGGTGAGCGCCCGCCAGAGCAATATGTCTATGAGCTGTTCCTCGACGAAAAAGGTGAGAAAATCTCCAAGTCGAAAGGCAATGGCATCTCCGTTGAGCAATGGCTGAAATATGCCCCGCAGGAGAGCCTCGCGCTCTTCATGTGGCAGAAGCCGCGCGCCGCCAAGAAGCTCTATTTTGATGTGATCCCTAAAGCGGTGGACGAGTATCTCACCTTTGTTGAGAAGTATCACGAGGAAGAGCCTGCCAAGCAGCTGGAAAACCCTGTCTGGCACATTCATGGTGGCAAGCCGCCTCAGCTGAACGTGCCGGTGAGCTTTGCGCTTCTCTTGAACCTCGTGTCGGCTGCGAATGCGAACTCCAAAGAGCTGATCTGGGGCTTCATTACCAAGTATGCGCCGGACGCAACGCCGGAGAACGCGCCATTCCTCGACCATCTGGTTGGCTATGCCCTCGCTTATTATGAGGACTTCGTGAAGCCTGCGAAGGTTTATCGTGTGCCGACCGGTCAGGAACGTGACGCTCTGACAGAGCTGGTTTCACTCCTGCGCAGCTATGATGGTCCGGTAACGGGTGAAGACCTGCAAACGCTAACCTTCACGGCCGGTAAGTCTCAGAACTTTGAGAATTTGCGTGACTGGTTCAAGGCCATTTACGAGGTCTGCCTTGGTCAGTCTCAGGGGCCGCGCTTCGGTGGCTTCATCGCGATCTATGGCGTCGACGCGACAGCCGGCCTGATCGAAGACGCGCTCAAAGGCGAGTTTTTGTAGGAAAAGTAAAAGCCATCCCTCGCGGGATGGCTTTTTTCTGGTGCCGATGCTTAAGCCGGTGCGTAGACCGTTTTCAGCTGGTCGATCAGACCGTTCTGGAACGGTGCGACGGCCTGATTAATGCCGTCGACACCCATATCCTCACCAACCACCGTGCGCACAGGGCGCGGGCCGTCCTGTTCGATCAGGCGCTGAATGGCGTCCGCAACGTTTTGTGCGTCATTGATGTCGGCATTCTGGTCGAACGCAGACTGGAACATGCCAAGCATTCGATCGCCGCCTTCCGACATCGCGCCATAGGCTGTCGCCCTGTCGCTGTCATTCGGGGCAGGTGAGGTCGCGACAAGGTCAGTGCGGTGCGCGCTTGGTTGAACGATCACCGCCTCGACACCGGAGCCTTCCAGCTCGATGTTCAGCGTTTCGACATAGCTTTCCATCGCCCATTTGCTGGAGCAATAAATGCCGAAGAATGGCAGCGAGAGACGCCCGGCCGCTGAACTGAGATTGATGATGATGCCGGAACCGTTCTGGCGCATGGCTGGCAGAACTGCGCGGGCGGTGCGGGCGACGCCATACACATTCACTTCAAACAGATCCTTGATCTGCGTCATGGTGAAAGCCTCGGTGATGCCAACCGGCATAACGCCTGCATTGTTTACCAGCGCGTCCAGCGGGCCATAGGAGAGGGCGGTTGCGACGGCGCGCTCGACGCTCTCATCACTTGCAACATCAAGATCGAGAGTTGTGAGCTTGCCGCGATTGGTATTCGCCAGCTCTTGCAGCTCTGACGTGGCCTTCCGGTTGCGGGTTTCAGGTGCGCGCATGCCTGCAAATACATGATAGCCGTTTGCGAGAAGAGATTTTGCCGTCAGAAGGCCAATGCCGCGGCTGGCGCCGGTGATAAGTACTGTTTTCGGGGAGGAGACCTGGGAGGTCATTGGGGAGTTAGTCCTTCAACATGGTTTTTTTAAAGAGGGTTAGGGGGGCTTCGGTACGCTCTGCTTTCATGCGCGTGAGCGCACCGCTCCAACCGTTCAGAAGCGCGTCTGCGGCTTCTGTCGGCGTGAGGCGGGTAAGGCCGAGTTCGCTCAGAACCTCTGGCGTCAGGCAGGTTTCGATTTCGGCAGACAGCTCTTTCCAGTACCGGGAAAGCGCAGCCTGAAAGGCGTCATTCTGGCTACTGAGTTCGTTCGAAAGATTGCACATCAGGCAGCCTTCCGAAAAATTCATGGATTCGAAGATGAGATGCGCTTCGCTGAATAACTCGCGCAACCGGTCGAGTTCTGGCGCATCCGCGCGGCTGAGAATCGAGCGGGCAAACCGCATCTGATTCTGGTGATAGACATCCGCCACGGCGAGGCCGAACGCCTCTTTGGAGCGAAAGTAGTGATAGAATGATCCTTTTGGCAGACCGCTCGTTTCGAGAATCTCGCCAATGCCCGTTGCATCAAAGCCGTTACGGCGAAACAGGGTCAGGCCCGTCTCGATGAGCCGGTCATAGGATGCGGTGTAGGTTTTGTCGTTTCGTGTGCGTGCCATGAATAAAAAATAGACCAGTCGTTTATTTATTGGAAGTGGGGAAGCCGTCACGTTTGGTTCACGGCTTCGTGTGGGATGGGAATGGAAAGAAAAAACCCGCCAGCAGAGCGGGCGGGGCACTGAATGATCGTCAGTAAAGCTTCTCAACGGCACTCATATTGAGGTCGCCATCACAGGCCTCCAGCGCTTTTGTAAAAACGTCCCGCGCGGAACTGGTTACGGGCAAGGCGTTTTCGCCGCCTGCTTCTTTCACCGCATAGCCGAGATCTTTCTCGATCAGTTCGACAGGAAAGAGCGGGCTATGCGAGCCCCGTGCCATAAGGCCTGAGACGATTTTCATTTGTGGTGAGCAGACAATTGTAGATCCGAACACTTCTGCCGCGCGGGCTTTAGAAATACCGCCTTTCTCTGTGGCGGCCAGAAGCTCGGCGAGCGCGGTCACCTGAACGCCCATCATGGAATTGACCATCAGCTTCATTGCAGCGCCTGTTCCGACAGGTCCCATCAGATGCTGTGCGCCGCCCATATCGGCGAGAACAGCGCGCGCTTTTGTGAAAACATTTTCTTCGCCGCCAACGACGTGAATGAGCTGTTTGCCTTCTGCTTGCGGGCGCGAGCCGAGCACTGGTGCATCCAGGAATGCCAGGGACTTTTTAGCGAATGCCGCGCCGAGCGCCTTAACCCATTCAATGGTTAGTGTTGAGCTTTCAATGGCGATTGCGTCCGCCGGCATGCCGTGAATGGCGCCGTTTGTTTTATCCAGCCAGACCGCTTTCGACGCATCATCATCGCGCACGCAGGAAATGATGATGTCTGCCGATTTCGCGGCGTCTTTTGGCGTGTCTGCGCGCATTGCGCCTTGAGCAATCAGTGCATCTGCTGCGGATGGAGTCCGGTTCCAGACCGTCAGCTCATGGCCTGCTTTAATAAGGTTTTCTGCCATTCGAGCGCCCATAGCGCCGAGGCCCAGATAAGTGATTTTCATATCGCGAATGCGTTCCTGTGACGATGGTACTGCTTAAGACGGATATAGCGTCATGAAACGATATCATCCAACAGACGCCTTTGGGGCAGGCCGACTATCTGCGGCGTAAAATTATGTTTAACGCGGGTTTATATCGAAGATTAAAATTCATCGTTCGCCGAAAGCAATGATTTAAATCCGCGCTGCCAAAATGCTCGTTCAACCGACAACAGATAAGCGGTGTGGACAATAAAGTGGGCAGACCAGAGGCCAGAATGATAACAGGCGCGGTGCGTCTGCGTGAGCTCCGGGCGGATAACGCCGGGAACTCTGCGATTGTTTTTGCACTCCTTCTTCCCATAATTGTTGGCGGGCTCGCTCTCGCAACCGATTTCGGAATGTGGCGAATGAGCGGTCAGCGCCTCCAGCTGGCAGCAGATGCTGCCGCCGTTGCCGCAGCACATGAAACCTATCTCACCGATGATGTTGGCGCGCTACAGTTTGCGGCGATGGGCATGCTCCATGAGAATGGCCTTGATATCGCGGATGCGACCATCACAATCAACACACCCGTCGCTTCCGGAAATCATGCTGGCAAAGAGGGCGTGCAGGTAAGCGTCACGCAGCGACAGAGCCACTTCTTCTCATCTCTCTTTATGGGCGGTGATGTTGATCTGACGCGTGAGGCGACGGCATTGATCATCGAGCCGATCGAGCCGCTATGCATTCTTGCGCTGGACCCGATCCAGCCAGCCGCGCTGAATATTACTGGTACAGCAGACGTCGGTATTCCGGACTGTGCAGTGCAATCGAACTCTATCGACCCGAACGGGCTCGATCTGAACGGCTCCAGTACGCTGACGTCTTCGTGTGCCTATGTGTCTGGCGGCGTTTACGGTGAGGCGAATATCACGCTCAATAGCTGCCCTGCGGTGAAAACCGGCTGGCGTCGCGCGTCTGATCCTTATGACGATGTGGACGCTCCAACAGGTATAGATCTGATGCCGTGTCAGACACCGGGCCATGGTGCGCGTCGGTCCATGACGATGGCATCTGGCCGGTATTGCGCCGACATCAGCACGAATGGGGAAATTTATCTGGAAGCAGGTGGCACCTTCATCATTGATGGCGTGTCTGTGACTCTGCGGTCCAGCAATGCGGGTCTGTTTGGCGAGAACGTAACACTCATCTTTGTGAATGGCGGTACGATTGATCTGCCAAATGGCGGTCTTGTGGACCTGACCGCAAAAACAAGCGAAGAATATTCCGGTCTGATCATGTTTGCAGACCGTGAAACGCAGCCGACAACGCTGGATGTGAACCTGATCGGGCAAGCAAACAGCCGTCTGGAAGGCGCGCTCTATTTTCCAAATCAGACAGTCAACTATGTCGGAGGCTCGAGCAGCGATAGCGGGTGTACTCACCTCGTTGCGCGCCAGGTCAATCTGACAGGCAATTCAAGTTTTACCAACGCCCAGTGTTCGGCGTTGGGTGTGCGTGAAATTCTGGGTCGCTCCGGTGTATTGTTATCGGCTAGTTAGTTACGATGTGGACAGGCCTGAAGGCTTTCTTCAAGGATCGTAGCGGGATATCGGCAACCGAGTTTGCACTGATATCTCCGATCGCCATCGCTATTGCGATGTCTGCGATATCGTATTCCTTCAAACTGCTCGACCGCCAGCGTCTTGATGCGGCGGTGACGGCATCCGCATACTATCTTGCCGACAAGGTTCTGGATGGTGACATGAGTGGTTTCCAGCCGACCCGTGAAATGGTCGATGGCACTTATGAATTTACACCGGGCCAGTTTGTGCAGACGGCGCGCTTTGTTCTTTCGGACGCTTATCGGTCCAGCGCGACGCTCACCATTACAGAACTCGATGTTTTTTGCGGATGTCCGCAGAATTACTCCGGAGGAGATGTTCAGACGGATCAGCCTTTCTTTACCCGCTTCACGGCTGAAGCGGCGGATGAGGCGCCCCTCTGTTCGATGACTTGTCCTGACCGGAGCAGGGCGCGTGTACTCGCAGAAATCGATGTCACGTCTACTTCCAATGATTTTCTGGGGCAGGAATATACCCTGGAAAAGCAGATCGTCATGAGATTGAGATGAGTGCCTCAGCTTATGGTCTTCTGAAGACCCAAATATTCCGCTTCACAAAGGATAGGCGCGGTGTCTCCGCGGTGGAGTTTGCGTTTGTCTTTCCGGTTATCGTCGGCTTTGTGCTAAGCGTGTTCTACATTGGTGTGGGCTTTTTTGGCCTGCAGCAGGCGCAGAATACGACCGAGCGTGTCGCGCGGATCGCCTATACAATGGACAATCCGACGGCGAACGACATTCAGGCTCTTATAGCCAGCAATTTGGGGACAACATTGGCGGGAACCTTCACGCCAACTGTCCAGCTCATTGAGAAGTACGGTGAGACGTATGCCGATATCAGTATCGACTACGCTTACCAGCCCACCATCCCTCTTCTTCCGGAGGTTAGCTATGTTTTCACGGCGTCTTCGGAAGTTCTGATCCGTGACATACCCTAGTATCTCGATAACTGGCCGGTAGAGATCAGCTGAAGTAAGTGACCAAACCCTGCGTGATCGGATCAGCGCATGGCTTGCCTTCTACCAAAGCTTCTCTGATTTCTCCGGCCTGCTTTTTGCCGCGCTCCACGCCCCATTGGTCAAAGCTGTTAACGCCCCAGAGCATGCCGCCCACGAAGACGCGGTGCTCATACATGGCGATCAGTGCACCAAGGGTTTCGGGCGTAAAATCACGGCACGCAAAGATCATCGAAGGTTTGCCGCCCGGCAGAACCTTCTGCTTTGCGATTTCCGGTGTCAGGCCCGGTTCCTCTTTAGCAATGTCATCATCGCGATAGCCGTTTGCCAGGACTTCGGACTGGGCGAGCGCGTGCGCAATCAGGGATGCCGTACCCTTTGGTTCAGAGCCCTTAATCGTCGCGATAATGAACTCTGCCGCCAGATTGCTGGTGCCCTGGTGAAGCCATTGGTGGAAGGAGTGCTGGCCGATAGAGCCTTCACCGCCCCAATGGGCCACGATAGAGCGCGCGGGGATGGCCGTGCCATCTGGTGAGACCTGCTTGCCGTTCGATTCCAGAAGCAGTTGCTGCAGATAAGACGGCAGAAGACGCAGCGCGTTTGAGTAGGCCAGAACCATCTCTGACTCCACGCCGCGCAGCGTCATATTCCAATAGTCGATGAGCGCGAGGCGTACCGGAATATTCGTCTTGAGGTCTTCTGTGCGGAAATGTTCGTCCATGGCGTGCGCGCCAGACAGTAGCGCTTTGAACCAGTCGGACCCGAATGCGATGATGCAGCTGAGCGAGCCAGCCGACCATAAAGAGAAGCGTCCACCAATACTGTCTGCCATGCCGAACAACTGGTCCGACTGAATGCCGAGCCATTCATTGGCCTTGTCCGGATTGGCTGTGACGATGGCCAGATGAGATGACCATTTATCGCCGAGGCTTTTCTTCAGCCAGTCACGCGCGCGATCGAGATTGTATTTGGTCTCTTCGGTAGAGAAGGACTTGGAAATGCCGATCACCAGAGTTGTGGCCGGATCAATGCCGTCTAGCGCGCGCTCTAGATCCATCGGATCTATGTTTGAGGCAAAACGCACATCAATTGCGCCCAGATGTGTCTGCGAGAATGCATCATAGAGCAGGCGTGGGCCGAGGTCGGACCCGCCAATCCCGATATGCAGAACGGTCTCGATACCGCGAAGCACCTTGCCGTCGCGGACCTTCTCAGCAAAGGCCGTGACAGGTTTGAGAGAGGCCTGAATGTCCTCAGCCGGTCCGGTGGCCTTTTCAGGCGGAACGCGCAGGGCCCAGTGCATGGCGGCTCTGTCTTCCGAAACGTTCACATGTGCCCCGCTAAACAGGCGGGAAATGCCGTCTGAAATTCCGCGCTCTGCTGCAAACTCCAGAAGTGCAGCATCTGCTTCGGCATCCAGCTTCTGGCGCGCCAGATCAATGTGCCATCCGCAAGCATCCAGCGTTTCGCCGGAGCGAGCGGCGGCCAGTGTGGTCAAATCCAGACCGTCAAGTCGCGCAGCGTGAGAGTGAAGCTTGGAAACCAAGTTTAATCCTTTCGGTTTTCTACTCTGACCAAATGAAACTTCAGCGCAGAAGTAAAGCTGTCGGCTCGCATAGGAGGCCTGCAAGATCGAACAATTGCTTAATTGATGGGGTCCATAGTCAGGAAATGTATAGCTGGTGGTCTAAGCTCGCGCTTTTGCGTGAAGATTCAAGGGGTGCGATTACGTGCGTTTGAACGAGCTGCGCGGGGCGGTTGAACTTGCGTCGCAGCTATGATCGGAAAGCGCTAAAAATCGCCGCATGACCGAAATTTAAAGATGACACATGCGTCAAATTTCGGCATTTTAGTATTGAGAATGGTTTTCAGAATAACAGATCGGGGAGGTCTGATTTTCTGAAGTTCCAACCAAATTCGATGAAGAGAGAGATATTTATAATGTCAGAACAGCGACAGATTTTGCCGCGCTCCCTCGCTATCCCGAAGTCATTCAAGAATTTTGATTTCGGCAGCCTGTTCTCCGCCTTTCTGTATCCGGCACTCGGCATCATTGGCATGACAGCGGCAATCATTTCGGGCCTTTTGATGGAAAGCGTTCAGCTCCATTGGTATTACGCACCTATCGTTGTTGGCGTGATCGCGCTGACAGTGTTCATCTGCAATATCGGTATCGGTGGTCTTCACCGCGTCTGGCAGCACAAAGCCGGCGAGCTGAAAGCTCCTGCGCAGCTTATCGTCATGATCAACGTGCTGATCGCGATGCAGGGCTCCATCAAGGACTGGATCAACTATCACTCACAACACCACCGTTTTGCAGACCAGCCAGGCGACCCGCATAATCCGTTTGAAAGCAAGCGTTGGGCATGGGTCGGCTGGATTCTGTTCCGCGACGAGAAAGACCTGAAGCGTCCTATGCCGCTCTGGCTAAAGAACAACGTGATTATTCGCGTTTGTGACAAGAACTACAACCTTCTGGCCGCCATCGTGCACTTCCTGCTCCCAGCGATCATTTATGGCATTGTCTGGATGGCGGGCGGTGATCTTATCATCACCCTTCTGATCCACGCATCTGTCGTTCTCGGCCGTGCGATCCAGTTCCACGCAACGGTTCTTGGCATCAACGTATTCGGCCATCTGGAGATGCCGAAATGGTTTACTTATTTCCTCGCTCTGCTGACAGGCGGTGAAGCCTTCCATGATCACCACCATGATCAGCCGGTGTCCATTCTCCACCTGCCACGCCGTGGCTTCTGGAACCGGATCTTTGATTATAACGGTACATTCTTCCTTGTTATGGAGAAGCTGAAACTGGCGCGTAACTTCACCATCGCGCCTCAGTTTGCGACGGTGAAGGCAAAAGCCTGATCCTCCCGGACGACATGTAATTCAAGACAAGCCCTGCTATCCCAGCAGGGCTTTTCTTTTTTCTGCGATACCGTCCAGCTTCGCCTCAAACAGAGACCAGTCATCATTGTCAGCGATGGCGGACCACAGGGTTTCAATCTCGTCGATCAGCAGCGTCTCCGGCGTTGAACGCTGGAAGTATGGGTGCGCGAGTCTCTCGGGGCGATCGGCTTTATAGTGACGCAGATATTCGCGCACCGTTCCAAACTCCTCTTGGGTGTAGAGTTCAGCTGAGGGGCTGTTACTGGCGCGCGTCTCGCTCAACTCCCCGCAGAACCAGTCAAAGAAGAACTGGTGCCATGGCACCTGGCTTTCCGTCATCCAGCCGAACAGCTCAGTCAGGAAGTTGAGATCGGTTTCCAGGTGTTCAGGGAGCAGCCCCAGCTGGAAGAAGGTGTGGTCACGCAAAGCGGTCTGATAAGCCAGCTCGAACGCGCCAAGGCTTTCCGAAAGGTCTTCAGCTTCCGCAACCAGCGTAAGTGCACCTGCCAGTTGTTGTAGATTCCATATCGCGGCCTGCGGCTGACGGCCAAAGGCATAGAGCCCCCATTCATCAAAATAAGCTGCCGTGAACTTCGGATCGGACACGGGAAGGAAACGATAAGGGCCGAAATCGAAGGTCTCGCCCGTGACGACCATATTGTCGGTATTCATGACCCCATGAACAAATCCGGCTGCCATCCAGCTTGCGACCATGTTAGCTGTCCGCTTTGTGATTTCGGTCAGCAGCAGAGGCGCGAGCTCTGCTGCGGGTGCAGGATCGATCTCCGCAAAGAAGTGGGTTCTGCAGTATTCCAGCAGTGTCTCCATATTCGTCGCATCTTTGTAAAAGGCGAGGCGCTGGAAAATCCCGAACCGTACATGTGTTTGCTGAACGCGCACGAGAACCGAGGACCTGGCGGGGCTCGGCTCATCGTTCCTGTAGAGTTCTTCGCCCGTTTCGATGAGGCTTAGAGTCTTTGATGTAGGTACATGACTTGCTTCAAGCATTTCTGTTGCAAGTACTTCACGAACACCGCCTTTTAGTGTCAGACGCCCGTCTCCGCTGCGTGAATACGGTGTCTGGCCGCTGCCTTTTGTACCAAGATCATAAAGTTGATCATGTTCATCATGCAGCTGCGCATAGAGAAAGCCGCGCCCGTCACCGATTTGCGGATTGTAAGAACGAAACTGATGGCCATGATACCGTATGGCGAGCGGTTTCGGCTGATTTTCTGGCAAAGGCGCAAATCTACCGAAGTGATTCAGCCAGTCTTCAGCCGAAAGACTATGTAGAATAGTATTATTCAGCACGCGATTGTTGCGATATCGCAACACCAGCTCTGGAAAATTTGCAGGCTCTACTGCATCTGCGAAATCATTTCCAAGTGCAGTAAAGGGGATGTTTGACTTCATTTTAAACTGTATTTCTCACGGCTTTTTATATTATACTTTTAAATTATTCTGCTTATTCTTATAGAGAATAAGGCGTTCTATAATTTGGAACAGAATCCCAAATTTAGTTGTGCGGTGCAAAACATATTCGGCCTTTCCAAGTTTTAATCCCGGCATACTCTCCAAACTCGAACGTCCCGAAAAGTGGGCGATATCAGAGTATTATACTCAAGAATTACGAGGGAGAGAAATGCGAGACTTTTCTAAACTTTTGCTTGGTGCATCTGCAGCAGCGTTGCTTATCGGCAGCCCGCAGGCCTTTGCACAGGACGAAGAAGCACGCCAGACAACGGTAGTTGTTACGGGTTCCTTCATCGCGGGTACGCCGGAAGATGCGGCTTTGCCTGTAGACGTGCTTTCTGCTGAAGACCTTCAGCTTGAAGGTAATCCGCGTATTGACGAATTGATCCGTAACCTTGGGGTATCCTCCGGTGTTGATGGTCAGACGAACCAGTTTGGTTCCAACGGTATCGAAGGCACATCAAACATCAACCTGCGTGGTCTTGGTCCCGCTCGTACGCTCGTGCTGATCAACGGTCGCCGTCAGACATATTCTCCGTTTGGTATCGGTGAGCAGGCACAGCTCTTCGTTGACACAAACAACATTCCATCTGCGGCGATTGCTCGTGTGGAAGTCCTGAAAGACGGCGCGGCCGCTCTTTACGGTTCTGACGCGATCGCAGGTGTTGTAAACTTCATCACGAATGACAGCCTTGACGGTTTTGCAGTCAACGGCAGCTATCAGACATTCGAAGGCACAGACGGTGAATATAATCTGTCTGCGTCTTATGGCTGGCAGGGTGAGAATTCGAGCTGGGTCACAACAGTAAGCTACGACTTCCGTTCAGAAGCGTCGAACCTCGACACTATCGGCACGCCGCTGATCACCGAAAACGAAGTCGCAGGTTATTCATCTCTGTCTAACCCGGGTCGCTATGTCGTTATTGGTGCAACAGGAACGCCAATCGGCACGCATGTCGATAATGGCTGTCTTGATGTCGGTGGCCAGCTCCACCCGACAATCGGGGACTGTCGCTTCCAGTTCACTCAGTTCGGTAACCTCGTTGAGGAAGAAGAGCGTCTGAACATCTTCTCTGAATTCAACACAACGTTCGCGAGCGGTATCGATCTTCATCTTGAAGCGCTTTATGCGTCGACTGAAGTTCCAAGCTGGAAAACATCTCCGTCTTACCCGCCACAGGTTCTGACAAGCCAGTTCGTACCAGCAAACCACCCGGGCTATCAGTCGTACATCGCTGCAAACCCTGGAACTCCACTTGATTCAGGCATTGGTGCGCTCTTTATTGGTCGTATATTCGGCTGGGGCGGAAACCCTGGAACGGCCAGCGGTGCTGGTGAAGGCTATCGTGACTATGACACACTGCGCCTTGCGGGTGATCTGACCGGTGAGTTTGAGAACGGTATCTCCTGGGATGTTGGTCTTGGTTATTCTCAGACGACAGCGGAGCGTGCGAGTCCTGACGCCTACATTGTTGGCCTGACAGCGGCTCTGCAAGGTTTCGGTGTCTGTACAGACCCTGTAACCGGTTTTGACCCTGCAACAGGCACACAACCATTCGCGGCAGGTTATACAGGTTCACTGACTGCGGGCTCTGGTGCGTGTGAGTACTACAACCCGTTCTCTAACGCGATCCCGGCTGGTGCAATCACAGGCACAGCGAACCCAGGTTATGATCCATCTGTTGCAAACTCTGCAACGCTGGCTGACTGGCTGATTGATGGTAATGGTATCGAAGCAGAAACAAGCCTTCTGACATTTGATGCCGTTCTTTCCGGAACGAGCAGTGTTCAGGCTGCTGGCGGCGCGGTTGGCTGGGCTGCAGGTATGCAGATCCGTCGTGAATCTTACAAGGTTGATCCATTCCCGATCACTGACCTTGCGATCACTCCGGGCCCAGCAGGCAATGGTCCGTTCTCATTCCTCGCTGGCACAAACCAGTTTGATGAGAGCCAGACAATCTACGCTCTGTTCGGCGAACTTCAGGTCCCTCTCTTCGAAGACCTCGATGTACAGCTGGCTATGCGCTACGAAGATTACGGCGGCGAAGTCGGTTCGACTTTCGACCCGAAATTCGCAGCTCGCTGGCAGGCTACAGACCAGTGGACAATCCGTGGTTCGGCTCAGACCTCATTCCGTGGTCCGTCTCTGAACCAGCTGTCTGGTCGTGCAACGACGCTTCAGTTCATCGCGCCGACATCAGCGTTTAAAGCGGTTGATACATTCGGCAACGCAAACCTGAACCCTGAGTCTGCATTCAGCTACAATATCGGTGCTATCTTCGAAGAAGGCGGTTTCTACGCATCTGCCGACCTCTATAGCTTCGACTTTACTGATCCGATCATTGTAGAAGATCACAACCCGATCGTGAATGCGGCTGTTCAGGCTCTGTCGACAGCGACAACCGACGATGATGGAATCCTGAACCGGATCGAATTCAATGATCCGACTGCACCGTCTGCGTCGACCATCTCTCGTATCCAGACCAATATCATCAACGGTCCGGACATCGAAACATCTGGTATCGACCTTCGCGTCGAGAACACATGGTTCGGTATGCCAAACGGTGGAGAGTTCACACTCGGTGGTGAAGCAACATACATCTTCAACTACGAAGTTGGTGACTTCCTCGTAGAAGACCGCACGATTGCGGGTGGTGACGTGGTTGGCCAGTTCAACCGTTCAAACTTCCTTCGCTCTCTGCCGCAGTGGAAAGCGAACCTGTTTGCGAACTACAACTTCGACGCACCATGGGGTAACAACAATGTTCGTGCGGTTCTCCGCCACATCACGTCTTATGACGATGAGCGCGGCGACATTACACCGCTGAACAATCGCGACGACTCCGAGATCGACTCTCAGACGACTGTTGACCTGTTCTACACAACTGACGTTGGTGAGAACCTGAACTTCGGTCTCTCGGTTGTGAACGTCTTCGATGAAGACGCTCCATCTGCACAGTTCGACCTTCCTTACGATCCGTACACACACAACCCGTTCGGTCGTACGGTTAAAGTAAGCTTCGGTGCTCGCTTCTAATTGATCGACATCCGGTTCATCCGCTCCGAAAGGCGCGGGTGAGCCAAATTCTCCATGTTAAGATATGACTCAGGCACTCCTTCGGGAGTGCCTTTTTTCATGTCCGGATCAGAGCGAGCCGAGCGCTTTTCCGACGATCTCACCGGCGTTTGCGATGGCGTCGCGGGCCGGTACAGAAACAGCCGTCAAATTCATGAAGCCGTGGACCATGCCAGGGTGTTCTTTCACGGTCACCGGCACGCCTGCGGCCGCAAGTTTATCGGCATAGGCGCGACCTTCCGCGTTGAGCGGGTCCCAGCCACACAGAACGACATGTGCGGGCGGCAGGCCTTTGAAATCTGCTTCCGGCGCGAACAGGGGAGAAACGCGGATGTCCATCGCGTCGGTGTCGTCACCTTCGCCGACATAGCTTGTCTTGAAGAAATCAAACAGGCCGGGCGATATGAAGAAGCCTTCCTGAAAGGTCAGGCCGCGCGATTTGATGTCCACGAACTGGACGAGCGGATACAGCAGAAGCTGGAAAGCTGGCTCGTTTCCGCCGCGCCGGACCATTTCCTGACTGACGAACGCGGCAAGGTTGCCGCCTGCGCTGTCACCTGCAACGGCGACCCGTTCCGGATCGATCGAGAAGTCCTTTGCACGGCGCAAAAGCCAGTCATAGGCCGCAATCGCATCATCATGCGCGCACGGGAATTTGTGCTCAGGCGCAAGGCGGTAGTCGATGGAGATGACACGGCACCGCGAGGCATGCGCCAGCCGAATACAGATCATTTCATGACTGTCGAGATCGCCCACCACAAAGCCGCCACCATGGAAGAAGAGGATGGCCGGTTGCTGGCCGATCCCAGCCGCAAGTGGCGTGTAGACGCGGGCTTTAAGCGGGCCTACAGCGCCGTCGACGATGATATTATCTGACTGTGCAAGCTGGGGGGCATCGCTCTCGACAGAGCGTGTGCTGCGATAAAAGCTTTGCCGCAGGCGGTCGGTCGTTTCTTTCCAGTCCGCCTTGGAAAAATCCGTCAGTGTGAAATCCGGTTTGAACAGGTCAGGCAGTTTAAAAGAGTTCAGAAAAGCCTGCAGGGTCGGATCGATAGGCATGGGTATCTCTCACAAGCGGACGAAAGGTCTGCCTCTGAAGGTGAGGTTCTGCACCCGAAAACACAAGTGGTAAAAACCGGTATCAGAACGAACGAATGAGCCTGTGCATCAACGCGTAATGGACCGCTTCAGTACGAGACCGGACGCCAATACGCTTCTTGGCCATTTCCACATGACGGTTCACGGTCGGCTCTGCGATTTTCAGGAGCTGCGCCATCTCCCAGTCCGTTTTACCTTTGGAGGCCCAGTAAAGAACCTCCAGCTGACGGTCTGTCAGATCTACCGTGTCGCGGACTTCTGCCGCTTCGCCATCTTCGGCGGCTTTTCTGTACGCGTAGCGATAGAGCTCGTGGCCGGCGGCATCGAGAAGGCGGCGCGTGCGTGGGTCCTTGCAGATTTCGACGCCCCAGAAGCCTGTAAAGCCGATCCTTCCGTTCATCCCATAAAAAGGCGATACGAGGCCGTCCTTCATATTGTGCTCCGCAGCGATGGAGAACACGTCCTGCTGTTCGCGCGTGACCGCCTTGTGTTTCACCTCACCCCAGTAGAAGCCGGCTTCGGTACGGGGAACGTGTTGAACTACCACATCGTGTTCGGCGAGATTCAGCTTGCGATAGCGGGTAAGATATTCACCATCGCGTTTTCCGAACATGCGCCCAATGAAGGGTGAGCTTTCAGTTGTGGGCGCACGAAGCTCAAGACAAGATACTAATTCAACGCCATAGGGAGTTGCCAGCTCGAGAAGTGCATTTTCCACTTCATCATAGCTCGCACCTTCGTCGATCAGGTCCCAGAAACGTCCCTCGAGCATCACACCCTCCGTGCGCGGATTGATAGCATTTCACCCAGAGGCTTTCTATCAATTGAAAAGTGCCCGGCTTGTATATGCGACTTAAGGTAGTTGCATAATGCAAAAACGCGCGAATCTCTCCGCGCGCTTCCAAATCTTGGCCTTAAATCGTGCGCTTAATCAGCGCGGTGCCATCACCATGATCATCTGGCGACCTTCGAGCTTCGGTTCGAGTTCGACCTTCGCGACCTCGTCAAAGTCTGTCCTCACCTTCTGCATCAGTTCCATGCCGAGGTGCTGGTGCGCCATTTCACGGCCGCGGAAGCGGAGGGTGATTTTGACTTTGTCCCCGCTTTCAAAGAAGCGGTTCATGGCTTTGGTTTTGACCTCATAGTCGTGCGTGTCGATATTCGGACGCATTTTGATTTCTTTGAGGTCTGCGGTGCGTTGTTTCTTACGAGCTTCAGCTTTTTTCTTTTGCTCGTTAAACCGGAGCTTGCCGTAGTCGAGAATTTTACAAACCGGAACTTCCTGATTAGGCGACACCTCAACAAGGTCCAAACCGGCTTCCGACGCAGCTTCGAGCGCGGCAGCGATTGGCATTTCCCCTTGTTTGTCTCCGTTTTCATCAATCAGAAGGACGCGTGAGACTCGAATGTCCTCATTGATACGCGGTCCGGATTTTTGCGGCGGCTTAGCCGGCATTGGTCGACGTGCTATGGCAGATGCTCCTATTGTTATTACTGCTGGAAAGAATATGACCGATCTGGCGGAAAATTCAAGTTTTCGGCAGGACGTCAAGGCCTAAAATAGCCTGTTTCACGTCGTTCAGGCTCACATTTTCCAGAATATCGGATTCTACCACGATGACATTGCTGCCGCGCGGGCGTGCAAGGTCCGGACTCGACTCGCTCGTCGCGAACAGAGCGACCCCCGGAGAGCCTGCCAAAGTGACCATATGCATCGGGCCGGTATCATTGCCGATTGCCAGTGTCGCGTGACGCCCGAGCGCGGCCACCTGGAAGAGATCTGTCCGCGTGCAGAGCGATTTCGCCCCCGGCACACCGCGCGCCACCATATTGCCGATCTCGCTCTCAGCCTTACCGCCAATCACGACAGGCGTAACGCCAGCTTCGGACAGCCATTTAGCAATTTCGAGATAATGCTCTTCCGGCCAGCGCTTGGCGACGCGGTGCGCAGACGAGCCCGGAATGAGCAGGGCATACGGCCCGCGCAGAGAGAAATAAGCTGGCTGCAGACGCGGCGGATTGCCCAGTGTCGACTCCAGCCATTCAAAGTCTTCCATCGGCACATCGCCGAACTCATACCCACCCGCAGGCCCGACACCTGCAATCGAGATCTGCTCGGCCAGACGCTCAATCGAGTGCATCTCATTGCGATACGGCGTGTCATGTGGGAACTGGCAGCCCTTGGAAATACCAGACCAGAGCGGCGGGCGCGGGCGCAGCGCCTGATAATAATTGCTGGTGCGACCGGAATTCTGCAGATCGTAGACGATGTCATACTTCTCGGCGCGAAGACGGCGCAGCATGCGTGTCGTGCTGGAGGTATCCTTCGGGCGGCCATCCGTCTCGACACGATCGAAATAGGGGCACGCTTTTGCGAAGTGTTCGAATGGCGGAGTGGTGAGAAGGGTGATCTGGGCAGACGGGTGGTGATCGCGGATCGCGCGCATTGCGCCCATCGTCAGCACGAAATCACCAAGCGCACTCAGCTTGATGATCAGCACTTTCGTCGCGCTCTCACCCGGATTTTCGATGACCTTCGCCATCAGTTCGGCTCCTCTTGCATCACCCTGTCATACACAGCGAGTGTTTTTTCCTGAAGCAGCGCCGTGGAAAAATTGTTCCGTGCCCAGTTTTGCGCCGCTGCAGACAGACCAGACAGGTCTTCTTCTGACATTTCAAGCCATTGCCGGATGGCCTGGGAAAGGGAAGCCGCATCATCAGGTTGAACGAGCCAGCCCGTCTCACCCGGGATCACCGTTTCGCGCTGTCCGCCATGGTCTGATGCAATCACCGGCTTGCCCATAGCCTGAGCCTCTACGGCGACGCGGCCGAAGGCTTCTGGACGTTTAGAAGGCGCAAGCACCATGTCTGACGCAGCATAAAGAGCAGGCATATCCGTGTAATGACCTGAAATTCTAACGAATTCGTCAATATTTGAGTTACCAATCGCATTTTTGAGGTCGGCAACATACTCGTTGCGGCCCTGCGCATCGCCGAACATCACAAACCGTGTGCCGACTAGCGCCTCGCGCGGCAGGAGAGACAGCGCCTCAATCAGCACTTTCTGGCCCTTCCAGTCGGTCAGCCGGCCCGGCAGAATGGCAAGGCGCTGGCCGTCAGGTGCATGCTCGGCGCGAAGGGTGGACACTTTGGCGCTGTCGATCACAGCCGGATCAAAGCCTTCAAGGTCCACACCGCGCTGGATGACGACCAGCTTCTCGTCGGGCACGCCGTGCACAGCTTTTACATGGTCTGCAATGTAATAGGAATTGGCGATCACGATCTCTCCGCGCGCCATCACCGAATTATAGAGGGTTTTCGGCGCCGATGTGCCGCCATACGCCCCATGATAGGTGGTGACATAATGCGCGCCGGTTGCCCGCGCGGCCCAGAGCGCGCTCCATGCCGGTGCACGTGAGCGGGCATGGACAATGTCCACCTTCTCACGCCGGATAATATCAATCAGCGCTTTGCGGTTCGCCCAGAGCTTTGCTGGTGATTTCGATTTCACCGGCAGTCTGACCAGCTCGCCGCCCAGCTTGGCCAGTTCGGCTTCCATTCGTCCGCCCTGACTGACGACGATAGACCGACAGCCTGCTTTCACCAGTGCCTGCGTAATCTCAAGCGTTGTTCGCTCTGCGCCGCCTGCATCAAGCTCGGGAATGACTTGCAGGACGGTGAGGCCAGGCTTAACCAAGATATGAAGACCCTAAAGACACGACCTGAAATGAGGCCTGATATGCCGACACTGACACGCGCCGATGGTGAAACACTTGCCTACACGAAGATTGAGCGCTCTGCCAACTCACCAACGCTTGTCTGGCTCTCCGGCTTCAACTCCGACATGGCAGGCTCCAAAGCCATCGCCGTAAAAGAGCTCGCGGAGGCTGAAGGGCTTGGCTATCTGGCGTTTGACTATTTCGGCCATGGAGAAAGCTCGGGCGACTTTGCAAAGGGGACGATTTCGCGCTGGCGGGAAGATTGCCTCACCGCGATTGATGAGCTTTCCGACGGCCCGCTCATCCTGATTGGCTCCTCCATGGGCGGGTGGATGTCTCTGCTCACGGCTAAGGCCCGAAAAGAGCGCGTTGTCGGCATGGTGCTCATCGCGCCTGCGCCAGATTTTACCTCCAAGCTGATGTGGCATGATCTGCCGGAAAGCGCGCGCAAAGAGATTATGGAAAAGGGTATGTGGATGCGCCCGACTCCTTATGGTGAGCCATACCCGATCACCCGCTCGCTGATCGTCGATGGCGCGCAATGGTCGGTTCTCGATGACCCGATTGACCTCTCCGTGCCGGTCACCATCCTTCAGGGCAAGGTCGACCCGGATGTGCCATGGACTCACGCGCTAAAAGTGCAGGACGCGCTCGCTTCTGCCGATGTGGAATTCATCCTCATTAAGGATGGCGAACACCGCCTCTCACGGGATCAGGATATTCAGCGGCTCATGATGGAGGTGAAACGTCTGGTCCGTAAGGTTGGGTGATGGGGGTGTCTGGCGCGGCCTCGTAGGGCGTACTGAGGGACGAAGTGCGCCAGAAAAAACTTGTTCCGGCCTGTCTGCCCATCCATGCTTGCTGAATGCCGGATTACAGACGCTATTTCACGCCGGGTTCCATGTGCTTCTTCACGGTCAATCTGAAGAACCGGAAAAGCCGTCTTCTGGTGGAGCGGATTGATGAATTGCGCGCTTCATGGGTTCAGGTTGCTGAGGAGCGCCCTTTTGAGACTTTAGCTGTCTGCATATTGCCGGACCATCTCCATTGCATATTGAAGCTGCCTGAAGGCGATGCCGATTTTCCAACGCGGTGGATGCGTATCAAGTCACTCTTTTCAAGGGCTGTACCCAAAGACTTAGACCCCGCGGAGGCAACCGGCGTGCGCGAGCGAGGCATCTGGCAAAGGCGCTACTGGGACCACATCATTCGCGACGAGTGCGATTTTGAAACGCACGTCAATTACATCCATTCCAATCCGGTGAAACACGGGCTTGTCGATGATCCCGATGATTGGCCATATTCAAGCTGGCATCGTTTCAAACGGGAGTTTGGCGTTGCGTGGGTGCCGGTCGATGAAGGGAAATTCGGAGAATGAGTCTTTCTGGCGCACTTCGTCCCTCAGTACGCCCTACGGGTTGGGTAGCCGTAACTGCGCTATCCATTTTGTCCCAGATGGACGAGATTGAAAAATCAGAGCGTGAAATCGCCATGCTTGGGCGGGATCGCAGCGCCCTTCAGGAAGGTTTTCGCGCGCAGGCCTCCGCAGAGCTGTCTGAAGCGCGGGCCATCATTTCCACGCGTGGCACGCTGGTGGAGCGGGCTGAACACCGCGAACAGCTTCAGGTCCTCTATGCCCCGCGAGACGCCATCGTCAACGAAATCGCGGTCACGACCATTGGCGAGGTGGTTGAGGCGGGCCAGCCGCTCATGACACTCGTGCCAGCCGATGATGAATTGATCGTAGAAGCATTTATTCTCAACCGGGATGTTGGCTGGATAGAAGAATTGCAACCAGTAATAATCAAGCTTGAAGCCTTTCCATTCATGCGATACGGTTTTTTGCAGGGGGAAGTTGAACACGTGTCACCAGATGCTGTCGTCGATGAAGCGCGCGGGCTTGTCTATCCAGCGCGTATCCGGATCACCGGGTCAACTTTGCGTGCCGAACGTATGGGCCTTGGGCGCTCAGGCGGCGAGTCGGTGCGGAATGGTCGGGGTATCAATTCAGCTGACAATGCGGGCGAGGCGCAAGGCTTAGATCGCGAGCAGGAAATCATGATCGCGCGCGCGGAAGATTTGGCAACGGCGCTTGCCGTGACTCAGGCGGGCATGTCTGTAACGGCAGAAGTGCGTACCGGTGAGCGCAGCGTGATTTCTTATCTCTTGTCGCCGATTGCCCGGGCCGTAAATGAAAGCGGGAGAGAGCGGTGAAAAGCTTGCGCCTCCTGCCACTTTCAATTTTCCCAAAAGCCTGCATTTTGGTTGGTGCCATTTTTTTGAGCGGTTGTGCGCGCGGAGATGGCATCGGCGTTCAGCGGTCAGAATGCCAGTATTCACACTGGTTTTCTGTAGAGCAGGGCAATTTTTCCTGGTGTCGGACATTTGGGAGTGAAGACTACTCGCTTCATTTTGGTATCGGGGAAGAGCAGTACAATCGTGTCTATAGTGTGCCTGAGGAAGCTCACTTTGTGAGCTGGCAACGGCGTGGCAGCGCCATGGAAACGCTGTTTTATCTGTTCAAATCACGAACGCTTCTGACGGTTTCTGTTGCGATGCCAGAGGATGGCTCTTCCGGGCCAGACCTTTCCGAACACCGCGTTGAACTGGATGCGCTGGAAATTCCCGCTGCATTTCGTGACATTGCTTTCGAGCGTCTTCACCCGAATATTTGGGAGGGGTGCGCATCTGCGGTCACATACAACAGTCGGCTCAGACGGCTCGAAGCCACACTGATCGACATGGAAAAAATAGCTTCCTCGGCGCGTGATGCGATCCGCGTCGCAACGATCATAGTCGATCCAGATATTGATATGGGGCTGTGGAGAGAACAGAGACGCCCGATTTGCTACCGAAGCGGCGGAAACGACTTTGTCGCATTCGTAAACCTGACGGCGACAGGTCAGCTAGCGGCAGAGTCTGCACCCGCCTCCATCAATATTATTGATATCGCAGAAGCACGATTTGAGGAGGTGTTTGTAACGCCTTTCGGCAGTTACGATTCCCTTGAACTTTTTCCGCTCAACGGTGGTGTCGCGGTGCGTACGTTCGCGGAGCCAACTCTGAATTTGTTCAGATTGCCGCATTGGCAATTGGAAAAAACGGTCACAGTCGGCCACTCCAGCCAGTTGATCTGGGGGACAGAAGATTTGGATTTGTTCGCAACGGTTGACCGAAACTATGGTGAGGAGCCTCGAGATCGGTTTTCTCTTTGGAGTAACTGCGTAGAGGAAGACCTTGAGTGTCGCCAAATCGTGGACTTAGCGCCGGGTGAGATCGCATCGCGGGCGATCAACCAAGACTGGGGCGCTAACCCTCATTTGTTGGTGTCTGACGTTTCGGGGAGCGTGTTTCCGCGTCAAATTACAGAAAATCTTAGCATTAGTGGTGAGTAGCGATGCCTGCAAATATTCCTGATAGAGTGCGTCGAGTTGCAGTTCGCGAAACTTCGTTTCGCCGTAGGGCGTACTGAGGGACGAAGTGCGCCAGGTAAACTGGGTCCCGGACCGCGTTGCGTCCGGGAAAGCTGGTGCCAGGGGCCGCGCACTAATTTGAGCTTTCCCGGTTTTGCGCCAGCAAAGGCCGGGATCCAGAGGGGGCACTCAGAATCACTGGGGCCCGGATATGCGTTCCGCGTTCCGGGATGACAGGTGAACTACTCCACGACGAAGTCGAAATACGTGTCGGGGTAAGGCTCATCGGCGAGCCAGAAGTGCCACCATTCCTCGTCGAGGGCATTAAAGCCTGCCTCCACCATCAGGCGCTGTAACAGCATGCGATTGGCGCGCGCTTCGGCGGAAGGGCGCCGGTCTGACGGGTGGGAGAGTGTATCAAACAGGTCATAGCCTGAACCCATGTCGAGTTCTTCGCCAGTGGAAAGGTCTACAATGGTGAGGTCTATCGCGCTGCCGCGTGAATGGCCGGAGCGTTCGGCGATATAGCCGCGTTCGAACAGTTCATCCTTGGGTACATTCGGATAGTAATCTGCCTGCCGCGCGACATCTTCTGGGTCTGCGGCCCATGCTGCAAAATCGGAGACGGCACGCTGCGGGCGATAGCAGTCAAACACTTTCAGGCCGAGACCGAAGCCGGACAGCGCTTCCTGAACCGAAGCGACAGCTTCTGCCGCCTCAATTGAGAGAATGCAAAGCGGGGCCTCATAGCCGTTGATAGGGCGGCCGACGAAATTCTCATCCGTGAAATAGCGGATTTCCGTCGCGATGCCGGGCACGGCATCTGTGATGGAGGTAAATCCGTCAGGGCGGGGTGGCTCCTGCGCGCTGGAGCAGGCGGCAAGGCCGATAACAATAGCGGCGAGGCAAACTCGACGTCCGTATCTGAACATTAGTTTTCCCGCAGGCGAGCGGGGCGTGCGCTGCGCGGCGAGGCCGATGTCGTGTTGGCCCGAACGTTCCAGCTGGCCTCGATGTTTCCGGCTTCCCATTCAATGGCCTCATATTGCAGCGTTACACGCTCCTGCGAACCTGAAGAGCTAAGCTCTGCCTCGAGAGATGTTATGACGACATTCTGCAAGGTGTAGCGGGTTACAGGGCTACGATTGGACGCGCCGGGAAATTCGATCACAACCTCATCGAAGCTCTGGCCGGCGGCGATGGCGCGGCGTAGGAGCGGGCTCGCGCGGTCGATTGTTTTGGTGAGCACGATCCCCTCGGAGATGGCGCCGCCGCGTGTGCGGCCCGAGCCTGATGTCTCACGTTGGCTTATTGCTTCTGACAGGCTCTCAATGACAATCCAGCCTTCATGGCCAGACGACTGGGATTCACCTGTAATGTCCGGAAGCCGGAGATAACCCGCCGCGTGAGCGATAGGGGTGGTGATCAGCGCAGCGACCGCGAATGCCGAAAGAAATAAATGTTTCATGCGTCCCTCCCATGATTGGAAAGAGTGTGCACTGAAATCAAATATCCGGCAAGAAAACGGGAAAGGGGGGGTTAGTTGCGGTTGTTGCGCGCGGCGTCTTCGATGGTGTCGCCAGCTTCGCCGAGATCGCGACCAATGCCTTCAACCGTGTTGCATGCTGCAATCGTCAGTGTGATGAGTGTGAGGGCTGCGAGCTTCATCCAGTTTTTCATGCGTTTCTCCGATACAGATACGCTGGTTATATTGGCGCGTGCGTGGCGGCTGGCAATAGAAAAACGCGCCTGCCATGGGGATGACAAGCGCGTGCAGTTTGGAAGGAACAGGAAATTCCGTAGAGGGATTTAGTTAGCAGCGTCCTGAATGGTTTCGCCTGCTTCTTCGACATCCTGACCGGCACCATCAATTGTGTTGCACGCTGTCAGGGCGAGGGCGAAAATGCACATGCTGGCAATCTTCAGATAATTCTTCATGTCTTTCTCCAGTGCTGAGCGGATCAGTTGATGGAGAAGAAATGCGCTTGCGGAATGAAGGTTCCGCATCGAAGCGTGTTTTAGTTGAGTTTTTTCTGATCGACCGGTTTGGCCGGTGTCGCGGCTTCGGGCAGAGGTACAGCAGAGACGCCGTCCTCAATCAGCTCTTTCGCTTCTTCGAGTGTGGTCTCGCCCCAGACGGGTTTGGCCTCTGCCTCACCCTCATGCATAGCGCGGGCTTTTTTGGCGAAATCCGAGCCGACATATTCGTGCGTGGAGGCGATATGGTCGCGCACGGCGCGCATCATCTCGGCCATTTTCTGGTCGGGTGTGGAAGCGGCAGCAGGCACGGTGTCGCCGCGCTTTCTGGTGCCGCGCACCGATGGCGCCATGATCTGCTTCTTTACGTCAGCGCTGCCGCATTCGGGGCAGGTGACGAGGCCCTTCTCCTTTTGCTGGTCGAACGCATCCGAGCCTGAAAACCAGGCTTCGAACGGGGACTGACAGGACAGACATTGAAGCGCGTATTTGACCATGGCTGTGTCGTTTAAGCTTGTGACAGAAGCGGGTCCAGCTTGCCTGCGCGTTCCAGCGCAAACATCTCATCGCAGCCGCCAATATGGTCGTCATTGATGAAGATTTGCGGATAGGTGCTGCCGCCATTTGCGCGCTGGATCATTTCCTGACGCTTTTGCGGGTCCATGCCGGCGTCGACATGCGTGTACTTCACGCCTTTCTTGTCGAGCAGTGAGAGGGCGCGTGTGCAGTACGGGCAGAACTGACGCGTATAGATTTCAACATTGGCCATAACAATAATTCTCCGATCGCGGACTCATATAGTCGGATTTGCGGGCGCTACAACGCGGGCAAATGTCACGACATCAAGATTGGCCGGTCGCGCCCGTTGAAGTGTTCGTGCGCAGGCCGTGAGTGTGGCGCCCGTTGTGTAAACATCATCCAGCAGAATAATGCGCTTTCCGGCAATGCGTTCCGCGCCGCGTTTTGTCAGCTTAAAAGCACCTGCCACATTGGCGCGGCGCTGGCGGGCATTGAGATGGCCCTGACTGGGCGTTGCCTTCACACGGCGTATGCAAAATTCGTCATAGGGCAGGGATAGCTTGTCTTTGAGCGCTGCTGCCAGCCATCCGGCCTGATTGAAGCCGCGCATGGCAAGGCGGCGCGAATGGATCGGCACGGGGATAACAAGGTCTGCGGTGGTGAGCACATCGCCTGCCGCAGAGGTCAGGAACTCTGCAAAGACTGACAATCCGTTCCGGTTGCCGCGGCGTTTGAGAGACAAGATCAGCCGGCTGGTGATGTCGTCATAAACCAGGGCGGAGCGTGCCTGATGCCAGACGGGCGGATGCGCTGCGCAGGCTGCACAGATAAGCCCGTGATCCTCGCTGCGCTCAAAGGGCAGGGCGCAGCTGTCGCAGAATGGCTGGCAGATAAAATTCAGCTGCGCGAATTCTTCCGGCGAGAGGCGGGCATTACCGGCAAGGGAATCCCCGCTTACCAGAGACTGGCCTGGGTTCAGCCAGCCGAAAAGACTGCGAAGACGTTCGCGGTCTACGCCTAACACCTTGGCGGATGGCACTGATCGGTCCATATCTCCAGCCATGATGCAGAACCCGACCTCCGAAGTCTTTAATCGCGCGCAAGTGCGCCGCCGCCGTGAGCGTGCCAGTGCAGGCTATCATCAGGCAGACTTCCTGAAAAAGCGTGTGCTTGAAGATATTTCTGACAGGCTCGCTTCCACGGGGCGCAAATTCGACCGTGCGCTCTGCCTTGGAGGGTATAGCGCGCAGACGAAAGAGATACTCGACCCGTTCTGCGGTGACCTGATCGAGACTGATTTTGCACGAGGCCGGGTCGGCCAAGGCGGGCTTGTGGCGGATGAAGAATGGCTGCCTTTCAAGGATGAAAGCTTTGATCTGGTGGTGAGCCCGCTTGCGCTTCACTGGGTGAATGATCTTCCTGGCTCGCTGATCCAGATCAACCGCGCCATGAAGCCGGACGGTTTTTTCGTTGGCGTGCTGGCAGGCGGGGCAAGCTTTACAGAGCTTCGCCAGTCCCTTCTGCGCGCTGAAAGCGAGCTGACAGGCGGGGCGGAGATGCGTGTCTCTCCATTTGCGGATGCGGCCGATATGTCTGCGCTTCTGCAACGGGCGGGGCTTGCGCTTCCGGTGAGCGACCGTGACCGGCTCACCATTCGCTATGATACTATTTTTGACGTGATGCGTGATCTTCAGGCGTTGGGCGAGACGCATGCGCCAGCGCAAGGGCTTGGGCGTCCGCTACGCCGCGATGTGCTGATGCGGGCCGCGCAAATCTACGCAAGCGAGTTTGCTGACGCCGATGGTCGCCTGCGCGTGACGATGGATCTGATCTGGGTGACGGGCTGGGCGCCGCATGCCTCGCAGCCGAGACCGAAGCGTCCGGGCTCTGCGAAGGTGTCTATGGCTGAAGCGTTGGGTGCAAAAGAGCTGCCAGCAGGAGATAAAGCAGGGCGGTGATTACGCGCCCTGAGCTGCATCCCAGTCTGCGTCGAGGCCTTCATACATATCGGTCGCAGACTTACCCCATGAGGTAATCGCCGCAATGAGGCCGATGACGATGAGCGCACAGATAAGGCCGTACTCGATAGACGTTGCGCCGCCTTTAGCCTTGCTGAAGGAGGTAATCTTGCGTCGGGCGCTCATGCGAAACCTCCTTTTGAGGCGTAATCTTCAATTAAGCTGAAAAGCGGAATGTCTGCCTCTGGCGCGGGATAGGTTTTCAGATCGGCTGGCGCGACGAATTCAAGCGTCTGACCTTCCTGTGCAACCGCTTCTCCATCCCATTCGCGAATGAGAAAGACAGGCATCACAAGGTGGAAGTTGTCATAAGCGTGGGAGGCAAAAGTGAGCGGGCGCACTGCGCTTGCATGGGTTTCCACGGCCAACTCCTCCCTTAGTTCGCGTATCAACGCTGCTTCCGGCGTTTCGCCGGGCTCGATCTTGCCGCCAGGGAGTTCCCAAAGGCCCGCCATCGACTTTCCTTCCGGGCGTTGAGCCAGAAGTAAGGTCTGATCCGGGCGCATGAGCACTGCCGCAGAGACGTAGAGAATTTTTCTCTCAGACATTTTTTAACAGTAAATCGTAAAGGGCTGTTGCGTTAATCTTTTTAAGTTCGGTATGCGCCGTTAATCTCCACATAACCGTGAGTGAGATCGCAGGTCCAGACTTTGGCGCGTCCGTCACCCATGGCGACGTCCACCGTAACCTCGATGTTTTCACCGGAAACAGCTGCCGTTGCGCGCGCTTCGTCATAGCTTTTCGCGCGTCCGCCGCCTTCGGCTACGCGCACTCCGCCAATCTCGATAACAAGCTTATCCCTGTTAACAGGTTCCAGCGATTTACCGACCGCCATAACGATCCGCCCCCAGTTCGCATCACTGGCGGCGAGGGCGGTTTTAACGAGTGGCGAGTTTGCGACAGCGCAGGCAATCGTTTTAGCAGAATTGTCGTTCACGGCCCCGGTGACTTCGATGCCGATGAATTTGGATGCGCCTTCACCGTCACGAACGATCTGATGGGCAAGGTCCATAAAGACCTCGCCAATCGCGTCTGAAATCTGCTCCAAGGCTTCGTCGGATGCGGCCTGGCTGATCGGCGCAGCGCCTGTGGCGAACAGCATGACAGTGTCTGATGTCGACGTGTCGCCATCAACGGTGATGCAGTTGAAGCTCGCATTTGTATGGCGTGAGGTAATCTGCTGGCATTGTTCAGGCGTCAGCGGCGCATCTGTGAAGATGTAAGCGAGCATGGTCGCCATATTTGGCGCAATCATGCCTGAGCCCTTGGCGATGCCCGCGATGGAAATCGTGCGGCCAGCGACTTCAATCTGCTTGCCGGCGCCTTTCGGGAAAGTGTCCGTCGTGGAAAAGGCTTTTGCCAGTTCCAGCCATGGCTTGTCCGGTTGAAGGGTTGGCCAGAGTGTTGGCAGATGCTGCGCGATCAGGTCCGGGCGGACCGGCTCGCCGATGACGCCTGTGGCTGCGATATAGCATTCATGACGCGGCATGCTGGTGAGCGCTTCATAAGCGTCCAGCGTCGCTTCATTTTTGGCAATGCCCTTTTCAAACGTGAAGGCGTTTGAGTTGCCCGCATTGACGATGAGGGCAGAGGCTTTGCCACCGGACGTTTCCAGCGCTTCACGGCACCAGTCCACATCACAGGACCGGGTCAGCGAGCGGGTGAAGGTCCCGCCACAAGAGGCGATTTCCGGAAAGTGAACGACCAGAAGATCGTCGCGCTGAAATTTATACATGCCAAGCGAGAAGGTCGCGGCGTGTACGCCATCAATGTCAGGCAGGTCCGGAAACCGTTCCGGAGCCAGCGGAGAGCGTGTCAGTTTCACTCAGTTGCCTCAGTGGTTGGAGCTGTGTCGTCAGTAGTTTCGGATTCGTCTGCCAGCGGAAGGCCGGACGGCATTTCATCTTCGACCATCAGGTCATCGAGCGATTCCGGAGCATCACTGAAGTTTTGAACACCAATCTCCGGATCTTCTATAACCGTCTCGATGCTGGCGCGGTTGTGCAGGCGCTCCAGAACGGAGCTGATCTCGCTGAGCGTCAGAAACTCGACAATCATCGGGCGGGTTTCGTCGAATGTCGGCGGCGCTTCTGTGCGGCGGTCATCAATCTTGATGATGTGCCAGCCAAGATCGCTCTCGAACGGAGACGAGATCGCGCCGACCGCTGTGCGGTTGATGATGGATGGGAAAGGCGCGGAGAATTCTTCGGGAAGGAAATAACCGAGCAGGCCACCTTCCGCGCTTGAGCTCCTGTCGATGGAGTGGGTGAAGGCGACTTCGGCAAATTCTGCGCCGCCGCGCAGTTCCTGATAAAGTTCGTCGGCTTCCTCTTCGGTTTCCACCAGAATGTGGCGGATCAGAACTTCCTCACCAAGCTGCTGAAGGGCGGTCTGGGCCTCGTACATTTCCAGAATGGCTGCGTCGTCGACCTCAGCGGAAACGAGATTCTCGATCAGGATGTTACCGAGAATACGTTCGCGGGCAGCCTGCAGACGGTGCTGTGCGTTTTCTTCCAGATGAAGGCCGCGTGCGAGGGCTTCCTGCGCGAGCAGTTTCTGGTCGATCAGCTGTTTCAGAATATCGGCAAAAACCGGATCGGTGGTTTCAAGCCGGGTGCCGACATCAACCCTGCCCTGCGCAACCGCTTCAAGTTCGACATCGGTGGCATAGATAGGTTCACCATTAACAACGGCGGCGACGGCAGCGCTGACACGGATCGGAACACCTGTTGGTTCGGAGCTATTCTGTTCACATGCGGCTGTTGTGAGCAGCAGGCTGCCGAATAAAGCGGCGAAAATCGTACGTTGCATGCGCGTCTGTCTTTCCTGCTTGCAGGTCATCTACATTGACACCAATTTATAGGCTACTTAAGTCATGCTCATCGCAGGGTCGAGGTCAAATCCCCGCTCGTGTGCAGAGTATGTAAAGATGTGCGTGCTATCCAAGCGGAAAGTGCGACGAACTGGTTTTGATTTATGCTTCAACTTGCAAAGAAATTATTCGGATCCTCAAACGAGCGTCAGATTAAGCCTTATCGGGCTCGCGTTCAGCGGATCAACGCGATGGAGCCCGTAATTGAAGCGCTTTCCGATAGTGCGCTCCGGGGTAAAACTGCCGAATTCAAACAGAAACTAGCCAATGGCGCGACGCTGGACGATGTTCTCGAAGAAGCGTTCGCCGTCGTTCGGGAAGCCTCCAAGCGTGCCTTGGGTATGCGGCATTTCGACGTACAGCTCATCGGCGGCATGGTCCTCCACTCGGGCAATATCGCAGAAATGCGGACCGGTGAGGGTAAAACGCTCGTCGCAACGCTTCCGGCTTATCTGAATGCGCTTGAGGGCAAAGGTGTTCACGTCATTACGGTGAACGATTACCTCGCCAGCCGTGACGCAGAGTGGATGAATCAGGTTTATAGCTTCCTTGGCATGAAAACCGGCACGATCGTTCACGGTCTTGATGACCGCCAGCGCCGTGAAGCTTACGCCTGTGACATCACTTACGGCACAAACAACGAATTCGGCTTCGACTATCTTCGCGACAATATGAAATACGCCCTGAACGACATGGTTCAGCGCGGTCACCATTATTGTATTGTGGACGAGGTCGACTCTATTCTGATCGACGAAGCGCGTACGCCGCTGATCATTTCAGGCCCGACCGATGACCGGTCCGATCTTTACCGTCAGATCGACGCTATAATTCCTCAGCTGACCGACGAGGATTATGACCTTGACGAGAAACAGCGCTCGATTGTCTTCACCGAAGAAGGTAATGAGCACATTGAGGATCTGCTTACACAGGCAGGCTTAATGGAAGGGTCTATGTATGACCCGCAGAACATCACCATTGTTCACCATGCGAACCAGGCGCTTCGTGCGCACAAGCTGTTCACACGCGACAAGGACTACATCGTCAAAGACAAGCAGGTCATGCTGATTGATGAGTTCACGGGGCGCATGATGGACGGCCGCCGCCTTTCAGAGGGGCTGCACCAGGCGATCGAAGCCAAAGAAGGCGTAACGATCCAGCCGGAAAATCAGACGCTCGCGTCCATCACATACCAGAACTATTTCCGCCTCTACAAAAAGCTGGCGGGCATGACCGGTACGGCTGACACAGAAGCCGACGAGTTCATGGATACCTATGGCCTGCGCGTTTTCGATATTCCGACAAACCGTCCGATCCAGCGTATTGATGAAGATGACGTCGTCTACCGGACGGCGAAAGAGAAATACAAAGCGATTATCGAAGAGCTGCGTGACTGCCATCAGCGTGGCCAGCCGGTTCTGCTCGGTACAGCGTCTATTGAGAAGTCCGAGCTTCTCTCCACGCTGCTCGCTCAGGCAAAAATTCCGCACCAGGTTCTGAACGCCCGTCACCACGAGCGTGAGGCGCTGATCATCGCGCAAGCAGGTATGCCGGGCGCGATCACTGTTGCAACGAACATGGCTGGCCGTGGTACGGACATCCAGCTTGGCGGTAACCTCGAAATGCGCATGGAGACCGAGCTTCTGGCAGGTCGTCAGGACCAGCTGCAAGCCGAGTTCCAGAACGAGCTTCAGGAAGAAGTCGGCCGCATTATTGAAAAGACCCCAGCGCTGGCGGCAAGCCGTGACCAGATCATGCGCAACGTTCCGCCGGAACTGCGCGATCAGGTGGTGAAGCGCGTTGAGCATAAAGTGCTCGAGCAGATCCGTCAGGAAATCGAAGATGGTAAGCACGAGCAGCTGAAAACTCGTCTGAAAGACGAGATTGCAGCAGCGAAGAAGAAGGCACTGGATGCCGGTGGTCTGTTCGTTTTGGGTACAGAGCGTCACGAGAGCCGCCGGATTGATAACCAGCTTCGTGGTCGTACAGGCCGTCAGGGTGACCCGGGCCGTTCGAAATTCTACGTGTCTATCGAAGACGATCTTCTGCGTATTTTCGCGGCTGAGCGTCTCGACTCCATCATGCGTCGCCTCGGTATCAAGGAAGACGAAGCCATCGTTCACCCTTGGATGAACAAGGCGCTCGAGACCTCCCAGAAGAAGGTCGAGCAGCGCAACTTCGAAATCCGTAAGAACCTTCTGAAATACGACAACGTAACGAACGACCAGCGTAAAGCGATCTTCGAACAGCGTATCGAATTCATGACGGCTGAAGATGTGAGCGACACCATTACCGAAATGCGCCGTGATGTGGTCGAGGACATCGTCAATGAGGCTATGCCGCCTAAAACCTACGCCGAGCAGTGGGACATTGATGGTCTGATCGAAGAAACACACAAAATCTTCGGCATCACACCGCCTATCCGCGAGTGGGCTTCTGAAGAGGGCGTGGCTAACGAGGAAATCATCGAACGTCTGTCAGCAGCGGCTGATGAGGCTTTCCTTGCTCGTGCAGCTGAAATGGGTCCGGACCGCATGCGCTGGTTCGAGAAACAGATTCTTCTTCAGCTTCTGGATAAAGAATGGCGCGAACACCTGCAGCAGCTTGATCAGCTTCGGTCTGTTATCCACCTGCGCAGCTATGGTCAGCGTGACCCGCTCAACGAGTTCAAATCCGAAGCGTTTGCGCTCTTCTCAGAGCTCCTGTCTTCACTGCGTAAAACAGTGACCGGCACACTGATGAACTTCCAGATTCAACAGGGACCACCGCCGCAACAGCGTCAGGCGCCAGCACCTCAGCGCGTCTGACGAAAATGTTATCCTGATGTTATCAGAAAAAGCCCCGCATCTTTCATCAATGTATTGAAGGTGCGGGGCTTTTTGTTATTTTGTTCTCATTGGGAACGGGGTGACACTTGTCTTTTTGTACGTCTGTCAAACGTGGTGAATGTGCTAAGTTTATCGTCATGATAAACGGGGACCTCATGGCTGCGCCTTGTCGTCGTGCCCACCCTGCATCCCAGCGTGATCCAGTCTGATCACGACCCCTTAGATTCCGTACATCGAGACTTAAGCCCTTCACAGGTGAAGTGCATCTGCGCCTGACCCTGTAAGGCCGATACGTCCCGCCCGGAATCCGTTCCTTCCCGAAAATACATCATAAATCCGCGCAACCGCGCGAAGAGGAGAAGCTATGCCTAAGATTGCTGCAGGCGTTGTAAAGTTTCAACGCGAGTCATATCCAAAACGTCAGGCTCTGTTTGAAGAGCTGAGCTCGGGTCAGTCTCCGGAAGCCCTGTTTATTACCTGCTCTGACAGCCGTATCAGCCCGAACCTCATGACATCGACAGAGCCGGGCGAGCTCTTCATTTGCCGCAATGCAGGCAATATTGTTCCGCCGCACACCCTGCACACAGGCGGAATGACGGCGTCTATCGAATATGCGGTCGCCGCGCTGAAAGTGCCTCACATCATCGTTTGCGGTCATACAGAATGCGGCGCGATGAAGGGCGTCACTGATCTCGAAGCGCTGAATGAGCTGCCACACGTAAAAGACTGGCTGAGCTATGCGCGCGCGGCCTGGCAGGTCGTGAAAGAGAAGGGCGAGGGCATGTCTGAGCAGGAGCGTATGCACCTTCTCATTCAGGAAAATGTCCTTCTTCAGCTGCAGCACTTGAAAACGCACCCTTACGTGGCGGCACGTCTCGCAACGAACTCTGTGAAGCTTCATGGCTGGGTGTATGACATCAAAACCGGTGACGTCACGGCCTGGAATGAAGAGACACAACGTTTCGAGCCGGTAGCGGACTATTACGCTGACATGGTGCGTGAGCACCTGCCTGAGCACGCTCACGTCGCAGCGGAATAGGATCTGGCATGAAGAATTACTTCGATTTCTCTCACATAAAGGGCGACCTTTATGGCGGGATCACCGCTGGCGTGGTGGCTTTGCCACTCGCGCTAGCCTTCGGTGAAGCTTCCGGCGCTGGGCCGATTGCAGGCCTTTGGGGCGCTATCTTTACCGGCTTTTTCGCAGCGCTGTTCGGCGGTACGCAGACACAGGTCACCGGCCCGACAGGCCCGATGGTCGTTGTCTTTGCCGGTCTGGCCGGTGAAGTAAGCCGTCAGGCGGGCGCGCCATTTCCTGAAGTAGCGGGCATCATCTTTGCCGCCGTCATTCTTGCGGGCATCTTCCAGATCCTACTCGGTGTGATGCGATTTGGCGAGTATATCCGCCTGGTGCCATACCCTGTGATCTCCGGCTTCATGACCGGTATCGGCGTCATCATCATCCTGTTGCAAGCCAGCCGCCTGTTCGGGTCTGAACCTGATGGCGGCGGGACAATTGCGGCAATGGAAGCTATTCCGGCTGCGATTGCAGACCCGAATTTCGGGGCGCTTGGACTTGGTGTTCTGACACTGGCAATCGTATTCCTTTGGCCAAAAGCCGTTGGTAAGTTCATTCCGGGAGCATTGGCAGCGTTGATCATTGGTACGCTTGTCGGCATGCTGCTGGAGGTTCCGATCATCGGCGAAGACCTCGTGGTTGGCTTCCCGTCTCTGGTCATCCCGAATATTGACCGGTCTGCGGCCTTCCTGGTCGTTGAGGCAGCGATCATTCTGGCCCTGCTGGGCGCGATTGACAGTCTTCTGACAAGCCTTGTTGCAGACAATGCGACACGCACACGTCACGAGTCTAACCGTGAGCTTATCGGTCAGGGTATTGGTAACTCTATTGCGGGTCTGTTCGGTGCTATTCCGGGCGCGGGTGCAACCATGCGGACCATGGTGAACATCCGTACCGGCGGTAAGACGCGCATTTCCGGCATGGTGCATTCCATTCTGCTTCTGGCCGTCGTAGTGGCACTTGCACCGCTTGCGCGGGCAATCCCGCACGCCGTTCTGGCGGGCATTCTCATCAAGGTTGGCTGGGATATCATCGACGTGGCGTACATTAAGCGCGCGCATAAAGGACCACGTTGGGATCTTGTGCTCATGGCGCTTGTTCTGGTCGTCACTGTGTTTGTTGACCTCATTACGGCGGTTGGCCTTGGTGTCTTCCTTGCGGCGCTCGCCTTTGTTCGCTCGGTTGCCCAGCAACAGCTCGATGCGATCAATCGCAATGCGCCTGTCGCACTGAACGAAGAAGAGCAGACATTGTTCGAACGTGCCGGCAGCCGTCTGCAAATGTTTGAATTCTCCGGTCCGCTCAGCTTTGGTGCAGCAGCTGACCTGTCTCACCGCGTTCGTGAGAACGTTCATGGACGTGAGGCGGTGATCCTCGATTTCAGCGGTATTGATAGCGTTGATGTTTCAGCCGCGCGTGCTGTCGAGGCGATCTCAGAAGACGCCCATGATGAAGAGCGCCTGCTCTATGTCTGTAACGTCACCGAGACTGTGCATCAGCAGCTGGCTGGCCTGAATGCCGACCGTTTCCTTCCGGAAGGCTATCAGTCCATGTCCCGTCTGGAGGCAATCCGTAAAGCTGTTGCCGGCATAGAAGCCAGCGATACAGATGCGGAAGCATCTGATGCAACCGACACGTCGCTTAAACCTGCCTGACCTTCCCCAATGCGATGGGCTGCGGACTGCGCAGCCCTGAGCGACAGGTTTGAGTGATGCCCCGACCGGAGCCCTCCACGTTTCCGGTCGGGGATAACATAAAAAACACCGCGCTGTTCTGGCGCGGTGTTTTTGGTTTGGGATCTGGTCTTCCCGATTTTTCGTTAGCCCGCAGCGCGTTGGCCGTCTTCGCGTCGTGTGCGCGACTTTTTAGGCTGGAACGCGACTTTTGCGTGTTCTGCGCAGTAAGGGCCGCCGGAGGCTGCGCGACCGCAGAATGCAAAATCCTTGTCCATCGGATCGCCGATTGGCCATTTGCACATGGACTCGCGAATGTTCAAAACGCTTGCGAAGTCGCCATTCGCCAGTTTCACCGGATCAAGCGGTTCTGTAGTTTTTGCAACAGCTGGCAGCGTTGTTGGCTGTTGCTGTTGTGGTGCAGCGACCTCTGGTGTCGTTGTCACTGGACGCTCGACACGCTGCGGCGCTGGTTTTGGCCTTGCCAGACGTGGTGGGCGCTTCACCGGACGTGATGGCGTCGCGCGACCTGAGAGGCCCAGCCGGTGGACTTTGCCGATGACGGCATTGCGTGTGACACCGCCAAGCTGGTTGGCAATCTGGCTGGCGCTATGGCCCTCGGTCCAGAGTTTCTTGAGCTGTTCCACCCGCTCTTCTGTCCAACTCATCATCCGCCTCCTGAAAGTCAGTTTTGTTAATCAATATGTAGTAGCGTTGAGACTTTGTTAACCTTAGCCTTCCCCACATATCGTATAGGTTGAAGCGGCAGACACAATATCATGATCTGTGGAGAACATGATTAATCCACATCTAGTAGGCAAAATTAACTAATTGCATGTGGAAAACCGAGGAAACCTATCTGGTCAATTAACGCGAACTCATATGAGCAGGGTGTTCTGGCCATTCCATTCTCGTCCGAAAGCCTTATGTGTTGGACCTGATTGACGGAAACCAAGGGGCTGACACCATGAGCTATGCAGAACCTCGCCGATTTGCCGGTTGGAACTGGCTCGGAATGTTCACGCTATATAAGCGCGAAGTCGGGCGTTTCATAAAAGTGGCGATGCAGACTCTGTTTGCACCTGCCGTCTCTACGCTTCTTTTGATGACAGTATTCAAGCTTGCCTTTGGCAATCGCGGTGAATTGACCGGGGATTTTGAGGGCATTGCCTATCAGGATTTCCTGGCGCCAGGACTGATCATCATGTCCATTCTGCAGAACGCGTTCCAGAATACGGCGAGCTCTTTGACGATCTCGAAAGTGCAGGGCACATCTGTCGACTTTCTCATGCCGCCGCTGTCTGCGCTCGAGCTGACGCTCGGCTTTGTTGCCGGTGCGGCAACACGCGGGATTATGGTCGGTCTGGTGACAGGTATCGCGATCCAGATCCTTGGCCTCGCGTCACTTTCCATTACCCATATCTGGGCGGTCATCTGGTTCTCTATGATGGCAAGCATCATTCTCGGCGCGATTGGCGCAGCGGGCGGCATCTGGGCAGATAAATTCGACCACCTCGCGGCCGTGACGAACTTTGTGATCGTACCGCTGACCTTCCTGTCGGGTACTTTCTACGATGTGAAGGTTTTGGCAGAGCCGTTCCAGACGCTCGCTCACTGGGACCCGTTCTTCTATCTGATTGACGGTTTCCGCTATGGCTTCCTCGGCGTCGCGAACTCCAACATCATGACGGGTGTGTTCGTGACAGGCGGCCTTGCCTTCGTCACCTGCGCATTTGTCTGGTGGCTGTTTAAGATCGGCTACAAACTGAAAGCCTGATCGCCACCCCAGCAAGCGAACAAAAAAAGGGACCAGTCCTGCGAAGGGCTGGTCCTTTGAGTCTTCCCATGCACGAGCTCGGGAGGAAAGTGGCGGCTAAGTGCTAGTCATATCGGTTCGCATTACACTTGTCGATAGTTTGCTACATTAATATAATTAAATATACGTAATTAACTGAAGAGTGCCGGCTTCGGGGAAGGCAGCCCGAAGCCGGCCAGGGGCGTCAGGTACGCCTCAGAAATTATACCGAACTCTGAAACGGACCTGACGTGGCTCTACGGGTTTGAAGTGGATATCCTCGACCGGATTGGCTTCACCCTGAAACTGGCTTTCGTAGAAATAGCTGATGTCATTATCCTCCGCGTCGAGGGCATTAAGAACCTCAAGACCGAAGTCTACGTTTTCCCATGTGTAGCTGGCGCCCAGGTTCAGAACAGTGGTCGGGTCTGTTGTGACCGAGCCATCTTCGATCAGCGGGGCTTTGCCCAGATAGCGTAGACGCGCGGTGAATACCCATGGATCGAAATCGAGGTGCATTCCGGCGCCGACAACGCTTTCAACGGCATTTGGAATGGCGGTATCAGGGCCAGCCACATTGAACTCCGCATCCGTGAAGGCTGCGCTGGCGTCGAGTGTCAGCCAGTCATTCGGGCGCCAGAAACTGGTCAGCTCAACGCCTGTGCGTGTGGTGGCGTCATTGATTTCAGTCGTGCCGGCATCGCCGACAAAGATCAGTTCAGAGTCGAGTTCCAGCGTGAACAGGGCGGCTGACAGGTTGAAGTCGCCGCGTTCGAAACGTGCACCCAGCTCATAGCCTTCGCCTTCAGAGAATAGAGGTGCCTGAGTGGCTGGCTGGCCGCTAGCCGGATCTGTCTGGATGACGGTGCCGCGAATATCATTGGTGTGGAAGCCCCGGCCATAGCTTGCGTACAACTCGACATGGTCGCTCGCGCGCCAGGCCAGAGATGCGTTGGGCGTCACCAGCGTATCGTCGATCGAGCCGGAGTTTTGGGGCACGATGTTGGCTGCCACCTCGCCATCATAGTAGTCCGCGCGCAGACCAAACGTGCCGCGAAGTGTTGGTGTGAAATGATATTCCGCTTCACCCCAGACCCCGAGGCTGAATTCCTCAACTGAGCCGCGATTGACCGTTTGCAGCACGGTCGGGCCTGCTGTGAGCTCAAGGCCGATATCTGAAACATCGTCATAGCGCAGCTGCGCGCCCGTATGGATATTGAGGCGATCACTTAATTCCCGTTCATGGCGGATGGAGCCGCCGATAATCGCGCGCTCGTCAAACTGATGGAATTCGTCGCCATTGACCGGATCGGCGAGGAAATAGGTGAAGTTGGAGGTCAGGCTGAAAGAGGAGTCGACAAGGAAGGCAGACACTTTGGTAGACGCGCCATCGCCGTGATCGAAGCCGAGCTGGCCCGACAGGCTATAGCGGGAGACGTCACCGCCCAGATCATCATCGAGAGACCCGAACCGGCTAATCGTGCCGTTACTGACGAGTCTTTGCGGGATTTGCTCGCTCGACACCCAGTTATTGTCATACGCAGTTGCGGTGAGGGTGTAGTTCCACGTGCCAAAGTCGCCGGACAGGCGCGCCAGGCCGCTAATCTTGTCGACCTCCTGCGCGTTTTCCCATGGGCCGTCATAGTTCTGGAATTCACCGGCGATGAGGAGGGTGGTCGTTTCCGAAAGCGGCGTTGAGTATCCACCAACTGTGCGCAGATAGCCATCTTCACCGACTTTGACTTCGAGGAAATTGTTCGCAAGTTCGGAATAGAGCGTGTAGGCGGCGGAGCCAGCTACGGAGAAATCACCTGTGTCGGAAAAATAAGGACCCTTTTGATAATCGACGCGCTCCACAAGCTCCGGAATGATCGGGTTCAGGTCAAGATAGCCCTGACCGTGGCCGTGCGAGCGCATGGCGAGCGGGACGCCATCTACTGTAGCGGAAAAGTCAGTTCCATGGTCGAGATTGAAACCGCGCAGGAAGAATTGGTTGGCTTTACCTTCACCGGAGTGCTGGGTGGCGATGACGCCGGGAATGACTTCAACAAGCTCACCAGCGCGGGAAAGAGGGCGGTCCTCAAAATCAGCATAGCCGACAACGCCCTGTGAAGCGGCCTGCGCCTGGCCAATCAGTTCAAGGCCTCGGCCGTGAACCTCTACAGTGGAGAGGCGGTTTTCTTCGTCTGTGACATCTGCGGTTTGAGCATAGGCCGAAACAGAGGTGAGGCCAGCCAGCAGCGCTATGGCGCTTGTTCGTATCATTCTTCCATCCCTTGATCTGGCGGCCCGAAGCAGTGCTGCGGGCCGGAAGGGATTTGATACGGGGTCCACTACACCGAAGTGCAGTAAATAACGGTAGCGTAACGCAGTGTAACGTTACATATTTCCCGATATAGGTATAAAAATCAGTCGGTTAGTCGGACGTGTCAGAGAAGTTGCCAACGCGTTTTTCCATGCCTGCTTTCACCGCTTCGACCTGATTTGGCTTGCCGATGATTTCATCCTGCAGAACGGATTCTGTCAGAAGGGCTTCAGCGTCGGTCGCATCGAACAGGGCGTTGAACATCTTCTTGGAGCGTTTCACAGAAGACGGAGAGCGTTCTGCGATCTCACGCGCCAGAACCATCGCATCATCGTATGGGCTTTCGGACACGTGTGTTGCAAAGCCGTATTCCTTGGCCTGCTCGCCGGAGAAAATGCGCGCGGTGTAAGACAGCTCTCTCAGAATGTCTTCGGACGCGATAGCGCGCATAACCGGCGTGCCGCCCATATCCGGAATGAGACCCCATTTGGCTTCCATGATAGAGAGCTTGGTTTCCGGGTGCATGAAGCGGATATCGGCGCCAAGGGTCAGCTGAAAGCCGCCGCCAAAGGCGATGCCATGAACGGCCGCAATGACCGGCGCGTGAAGATTGCGCCAGCCCCAGACAATCTGTTGAGCGCGGTTGGCAATGCCATGCGTGCGATCAGCAAGACCGCCGCCATGTTTTACAGTGGCCGAGCCGCCATTACCTTCTGCGGTACGTTTGAAATTGCTGGTGTCGAGGCCTGCACAAAACGCACGTCCTTCGCCGGACAGGACAACAACGCGGACCTCAGGATGGTTTTCTAATTCGGCTGCTGTGTCGATGAGCGCGTTGATCATCGCATCATCGAGCGCATTCATCTTATCCGTGCGGACCATTTTAACGTCCGCAATGCCGTTCTCGATTGTGTAGGTGATGCGCTGCTCGCTCATGGCGTTTCCCCGAGGCTGATCTTCGTTTTGGCGAAGACTAGACCCGGGGCGCCGTTTGGCAAGCCATACCGTTGGGTGAGGTCAGTCAAACTGTTCGGCGATTTGCGGATCACTTCGCGCTTTTCGGGCGCGGCCATATTTGTTGTCGAACCGATCACCTTCTTCGGCACAGAAAAAGAGAAGCGGGAACATGCCAAGTGCGGTTATTGGCGGAATGAGGAGAAACGCCCAGCGCGCGGTTCGATTGGTGTCGTGCAGCCGTCTTGCGGTGGCGGCTAGCATTGGAATGAAGCTCAGGATATTAAAAACGAGCTGTGACCCGATCGCTAGCATTCCGACCCTACGGGCAATCGACTCGTTTGGTGCGACCTGAGATTCTGCCGCGATCGCATAGCACACTGCGGTGATGACAAATAATAAAACATGGACACCAACCCATGCGAGGACGATCAGCCAGAAGTTTTTCCGGGACAGCCTGCCATTGAATTCGAACAGGTTGAGGCGGAGCGCCCAGAAGAATTTGGACATACCAGTCATATTGAGGTCTCAGCTTAGCTCAATCAGAAAACGCCGCGGCTCAGATCTTTCGGGTCGGGGCCATACTTGTTCGGGCCTTGCGTGCCTTCGGTGGCGTACATGAACAGCAATACGAGTGAGCCAAACGGCACTAAATTGATCAGATACCACCAGCCGCTCATGTCTTTGTCATGCAGGCGCCGAACGCTGACTGCCAGAGTTGGGATGAGGCAGGCCAGACCAAAAATCAGCCAGACGGCGGTCAACAGCAAAGACATCGCGTTCATTTCGCCTTGCCCGCTGACGCCGAAAATCGTCATGTGGGCAAATATCAGAACGAGATACACCAGAAGCTGCATGACGACAGGCCACCAAAATTCTGCGCGGCGTGCGCGGTCCTGAAAGTTGAAATAGTTTGAGAAATAGCGACCAACCGCTGTGCCAAAATCCATGAGATTTCCCCCTGTGGAAGGCAGCCCCCTGCTGCCTTACCGGTCAGGTTGAATTCAGAGCATGGAGTTGGCGTGTCTGGCAAGCGCGAATTTTTATCGAACCAGGCACTAAAAAACCGGCCCACCTGCGTGAGCCGGTTTTTCATTTTAAAGGGCTATCAGCCTAGTTGCTGTAAAGCTCGGAGATAGCGAGCGTCGCTGGCTGATTGTCGCCAAAGAAGCTGCCAACCCAGATGTCATACTGGCCGCTCATTGGGGATGCGATATTGACTGATGCGTTGAAGTTTTCACCGGAGTCATCGTCGCAGATCCAGCTGCCATCCGGCTGGTTGATCACCAATGTGGTGTCGTCGGAAGACATTGTGGAGATGATGAGCGGGAAGATGTCTCCAGCTGCATAGTTCAGGCGGAAGTCAGGCGCCGTTGCGATCATGCCTGCACAGCCAACAACTTCGGCGTCAACGGTGCCGCCGGATGTGACCTGCACATTGTACGGGTCAGGGTCAAAGCCGGATTGGAGGTCAACCGATCCGTATGTTGGTGCGAGCGAGAAGTCTGGCATTCCGCCGCTCATTGAGCCGCCGTCGTCGTATGACGAGCCTGCCATAATTTCAGAGATATAAAGCGTGGCTTCTTCGTTTCCGCCACCGAATGCGCCAACCCAGATATCATACTGGCCGGACATTGGCTGGTTGAACTCAAGCATCGGGTTCAGGTTACCCGCGCTGTCATCGTCACACGCCCAGCTGCCATCCGGCATATTCACAACGAGCGTCGTGTCGGAATTGGATTCTACGGACAGGATGAGCGGAAAAAAGTCGCCAGCCAGATAATCGACGCGGAAGTCAGGTGCGTTTGCAATCATGCCAGCGCAACCGATTGTAGACGCGTCGACCGAACCACCAGAAATAAGATCAACTTCATACGGATCAGGTGTGAAACCGTTTTCGAGGCTGACAGAGCCGTAGCCTGGCTGCAGAGTGAAATCCTGCGCACTGGCAACGCCAGCAGAACAGATAAGAGCGGTAGACGCGATAAGCGCGATAGTCGTTTTCATAATGTCCCCCTTCGGACCCTTCATCAGTGATGACACCTTAGTGCACCATGCCAAATGTCTGGAAGATGAACAGATTTCAGATTCCGGAAATTTCTGGCTTTGACGAAGTATTCTCAAGCGAAACTCATAAGTTTCAAGCGATTTCAGCAGGGATGTTGTATTTGCCGCGCTCTGGCGCGTGATCGTTTCGTGACAATCCGGGCGTTCCATTGACCAGAATAGCGCAATTAAGGTAATGACGCGGCTTGTTTTTCAACAGGGCAGGAGAGCCCTTTCAGCATTCAGGAGTACATGTCATGCGCGAAGCCATGCTTCCCGTTTACGCCCCGCCAGAAGAAGTCTTCGTGCGAGGTGAAGGCATGCGACTGTATACTGAAGACGGCACGGCCTATCTCGACTTCATCGCGGGCATTGCGGTGAACGCGCTTGGTCATGCGCATCCTAAAATGGTTGCCGCTCTGAAAGATCAGGCTGACAAGCTCTGGCATACGTCAAACATGTTCCGCGTACCGGCTGGCGAACAGCTGGCGGAGAAGTATTGCGCGAACACATTCGCCGATCAGGTCTTCTTTACCAACTCTGGTACGGAAGCGATCGAGTGCGCGCTGAAAACAGCCCGTAAATATCACTGGGCGAATGGCGAGCCGCACCGTCAGGAAATCCTGACATTCTCCGGCGCCTTCCATGGCCGCTCTTTCGCAGCGATCAATGCAGGCGGCAATCCGGCTTATCTGGAAGGCTTTGGCGAGCCTATGGCGGGCTTCACCCAACTGCCATTCGGTGACCATGACGCGCTGAAAGCGGCGATCACCAAAGACACATGTGCGGTTCTGGTAGAGCCGGTACAGGGCGAAGGCGGCGTGCGCAGCATTCCTGAGCATTGCCTCGTCTCCCTGCGCGAGCTTTGCAACGAGACCGGCACGCTTCTCATTTATGATGAAGTCCAGTGCGGCGCGGGCCGTACAGGTAAGCTGTTTGCACACCAATGGGCAGATGGCAAAGCCGATCCGGACATTATGGCTGTGGCTAAAGGCGTTGGCGGCGGCTTCCCGTTCGGTGCGTGCCTCGTCACAGAAGAAGCAGGCAAGGGCATGCGCCCTGGCTCTCACGGTTCCACCTATGGCGGTAACCCGCTGGCTATGGCTGTCGGCAATGTTGTGTTCGACGAGATGATGTCCGAGGGCTTCCTTGAGGGCGTTCGTCGCACGGCCAGCAATCTGCAGCAGGGCCTCGCAAGCCTGAAAGACCGTCACCCTGACATGGTCGAAGACGTGCGCGGCAAAGGTCTCCTCGTAGGCCTGAAGCTGAAATCCGCGCCAAAGCCAGTTCAACAGCTGGCGCGCGCCAAAAAGCTCCTTTGCGGCGTTGCGGGCGACAACGTTCTGCGCCTTGCGCCGCCTCTCATTGCTACGGATGCTGATATCCGTGAAGCTATCGACATTCTTGATGCTTGCCTGACAGAGGCCGCTTCGGCTGGCTGACATGACGGTCAAGCGGCTGCATCTCGCACACAGCGCCCTGATGGTGGCTATCTGCGCCGTTTCCATTTTCTGGAGCGGGGGCGCGTCTGCGAGTCCGGCCCAGAATCGGATACAGGCCGATGTTCAGGCGGCTTGCGAACTGGTTGCCACGCGGTATGCCTATATTGACGAACTGACGATGGATCTCGGCACCTTTTGCGAGGATCTTACGGCTGACGCAGCGGGAAGATCTGATCTGTTGCCGGTTCTGGAAGAGCTCGTCGCGGCGCTGCGGGACAATCACGTCAGCCTCAACACCAATTCCTCTACATCTCCTCGTCTGGCGCCTTCGGGAGCGGACTACGCGGTGCGTCCTTCAGGCGAAGGTCTGGCGGTTGTCACCGGCGTACGTCCTGCATCATCGGCGGCGCTGGCAGGACTCATGCCCGGAGACCAGATTGTAGCGATTGATGGTCGTCCGGTAGACGACATTATCTCAGCCTGGGAAGCCTATGAGTCAGAGGACCAGCAGGTCAGCCGCGATATGTCTGCGCTCAATCAGGCTGCAGCCGGACAACGTGGTGCGCCGCGTTCTGTAACTCTGAAAACGAGTGAGGACGTTAGCGAACTGCAGCTGGATGATCCTGTGCAGCGGCCTTACCATGGCCCGGTTACAGCGCTGATACTACCTGGCGAAGTGCTTTATGTCAGGTTCAACAACTCGCTGGGTGAGTCGGACACTGTCGCAGCTTTTGAGGCAGCTATCGAGGATCATGCGGATACGCATCGCTGGATCATTGATCTGCGCGATACGCCATCTGGTGGAGGTACTGACGTTGCCGAGCCCATTCTTGGCCGGTTTGTCGACGAGCGCGCCAATTATCAGCGCTTCAGCATCGCAGACGGCAGCTATGTCGACCGATATGTCGATCCCCGCGGTCCTTGGACCATCAACGGAGATGTCATTGTTCTGGTTGGTAACTGGACGGGGTCGATGGGCGAGGGTATGGCCGTCGGATTTGATGCGCTTGGCATTGGAGACGTTGTGGGCTCGCAAATGGCGGCGCTGCGCGGCGGAATAGAAGGACTCAATCTGCCATCGGGTCTGGTTCTGCGATTGCCAACCTATGACCTGACGCACGTGGACGGTACACCTCGACATGACTGGATGCCGCCATATGAGCAGATCGCAGATAATGGGAATGGCCCTGATATCGCGTTGGCTCAGGCAATCTGGATGCTGACGTTAGAAGAGGACTGAGGGGATGAGACATTTTTTAGACATGTGCGATATCGCAGCGTCCGAGCTGAGAGCCATTCTGGATGACGCGAAGGCCACAAAAGCCGCGCGTCAGGGCTGGCCGAAGGGCAAGGTCGATGCAGGCGCACCGCTCGCCGACCATATCCTTGCGATGATTTTCGAGAAAAGCTCTACGCGTACCCGCACGAGCTTTGATGTCGGCATGCGCCAGCTTGGCGGCCAGACCATGTTCATGACCTCGTCAGACATGCAGCTCGGCCGCGGCGAGACGATTGAAGATACGGCTAAGGTTCTGTCGCGTTTTGTTGATATCGTCATGATCCGTGCGAACAATCATCAGGATGTCGTCGATTTTGCTGAGACGGGCTCCGTGTCGGTCATTAACGGCCTGACGGATAAGTCTCACCCGTGCCAGATCATGGCAGACCTGCAGACGCTGGAAGAAAAAGGCCTCGACCTGAAAGGCGCGCGTATCGCCTGGGTAGGCGATGGCAATAATGTCTGCGCGAGCTTCATCGATGCTGCACCAAAATTCGGCTTCTCGCTCGCGGTTGGCACAGCCGTTGGCTATGAAGCACCAGCAGACCGCATTGAGGCCGCCCGCGCAGAGCAGGGCCGTATCGATGTCTTTACCTCTGCAGCCGAAGCCGTAGCCGGCGCAGACGTCGTCGTGGCGGATACTTTCGTCTCCATGGGCGATAAAGATGCAGATAAACGTCTTTCAGACCTTGCACCCTTCATGGTGGATGACCAGCTAATGGGCGCGGCCAATGGAGGGTCTATCTTCCTCCACTGTCTCCCGGCGCACCGCGGTGAAGAAGTTTCAGCCAGTGTGATTGACGGGCCGCAATCTGCGGTTTTTGACGAAGCTGAGAACCGGCTTCATGCACAGAAGGCAATTTTGAAATGGTGTCTGGAAACCTGACCCATCTGGCCGACGAGCTCGGCACAGGCGCAAACAGCGTTGCAACATTCCAGCTGGACCAGCAGGCCGTGCGCGGACGTATCACGCGCATGGACGGTCAGGTTATTGGCGCAATTCTGAACCGTCACGACTATCCGCACGAACTCGCCCGTTTTCTGGGTGAGGCGCTCACCCTTGCTGTGCTGATCGGTGCCAGCCTGAAAGAAGATGCACGCGTGGCCGTGCAGGCGCAGGGTAGTGGCCCTGTCAGCCTGATGGTTGCCGAATATCACACGCGCGGCAGCCTGCGCGGCATGCTGCGCTATGACGAAGAAAAATGGGCACTGGTGGAGCGCGTGAACAAGGACGAGCTGATTCGCCCGCACCCGCGTCAGGTGTTCGGCAATGGCGCGCTCGCCATCACCGTGATTTCAGACAATGAATTCGTACAGCCTTATCAGGGTGTCGTGCCGCTCGACGGAACGTCTCTGGCCGAATGCGCAGAGCATTATTTTGATCGCTCAGAGCAAGTGCCAACCAAGGTGCGCCTCGCTGTAGGTGAAATCCAGAAGGCAGGCGAAGGCGCAAGCTGGCAGGCTGGCGGCGCGCTGATACAGAAGGTTGCAGGCGATGAAAACCGCGGCGACACGGAAGACCAGTGGAATACCGCCAGCGTGCTCTTCCAGAGCGTTGAGGATGCAGAACTGCTCGACCCTGATCTGTCACTTGGCCGCGTGCTTTACCGTCTCTTCCACGAAGATGGCGTGCGCATGGAAGCGCCAAGCCTGATCCGTGATGAATGCACCTGTTCTGAAGAACGTCTCGTTGAGACGATGAAGAACCTGCCGGATAACGAGCTTCTGGAACTGGCGGAAGAGACGGGTAAAGACGTCTTCGAAGCCGATTGCCAGTTCTGCAACCGCCAGTTCGAAATCCCGCTTCAGGATGTGATTACGTCCAAGCCGAATTAGGGCTGCTGCGGCTATTGATTTGAATCAGAACGATTGATCTAGTCACCACTGTTAGAATGGTGGTGACTTTTTGTGTCTGACGTTGAAACTGGATATGCGCTTGTCGGTTCTCTTGAAAGTTTGAGCCGTAAGGAACTCAGTCGTCTAAAGCGAAATATTCTAAGTCAAACTAGGCGAATTTGGGCCGAAGGTGCGCAGCTTGGCGATGGCTCAAAGCTGCTCACGAATGCTGTTCATCGCCTGAATACTCTGAAGCAGTATCGCACTTCCGAAGATGACGATGATGCAGAGCTATTTCGAGAACTTTTGTTTCGGGCATGGTACAATGTCTGGAGAGCAAGGGACTACTCTATTGAAGGTATAGCGAAGAGACTAGACTTTGAAGCGGACCCAGATTTAGCAAAGCGGTGGAATAACTATAGGGCCAACGGGATCGAAGCATATTCAGCACGATTTTCTCCATTGCATATCCCAAAAATCGATCCCTTCAACTTGAGTGTTTTAAATAGAACATTCGTAGAGGTAGATTTTCAATTACACCAATACTCGTTGTCTCTCCTTGAGGGGGCTCTAAGTTCGTATCACATCTCTCATTGGTATAAGCGATTAAGGACAAAACTAAGCTGTAACTTCGTTGAATTCGCTTTTCTTACAGACCAGTGTATCGGCGATCTTGATCATGCATCAGACTGTTGGATGGAATTGGATTCAGGGATTTCAAACCTTGCTTCAGTGCCGCGGAGCATTGTCAATGGGAGCATGGAGTTGAAAGAAGCGAGGGTGCAATCGCTACACCAAACTCCATTCTGCCAAACACGTTTCGAGGGTGACTTACGGGCGCATGATTCAAGGTTGGGAACCGTCAAGGATGACTTTTTCAATGACATTTATGTGTCTGGATGTTTCCAATTCCCAAACGTTGTAAATCAAAACGATATATGTGTTCGTCCGCAAAAGCAGGTTGGGTTGCTTGAGTTCAGACTACGGAATGCTCAGAATTTAACGATAGAAGGTGGCGAATCCTCGATCAAAATCGATGCAGGATCTGCGCGCGATTTAGGAAGCGTCACAATTTCAGAATGTAGGGCTTCTTTATTAGAGATAGGCCCGTCCTTTGGAGATGTGCGTATCTCCAGTTTGAAGATCGTCAACTGTACGTTTGAACGGTTCTCATGCTTTTTGGACGCAAAAATAAATCAAATCATACAATGTTGTTTAGGTGAAGTTGCCAATGATGGTTTCGTCGACGGCATAGTGCCCAGTGTGCGCTTCATGAGTCATGATATATCCACAGGACGACGATCCGTGCTGCTGAGTGAGACGGTTTTTGCAGGCGCGGTCGAGTTCAAGGGACAGTCTATTTTTGATTTTACCGCGACTGGTTGCGTTTTCGAAAATTCTTTCGACGCTAAAAATTTGCATGTTGAAGGTAGGATATGGTTTGGAATCGGACGGAGCGGGGATACTTCGTTCAAAAAAAATTGTGATTTAAGTTCTGAACGGGTGGACGATAAGTCATTCCGAATCTCCAGTTTGTATTTCAATGGAGTGAGTTTTTTCGGTGACCTTGATGTTTCTAACCGAAATTTCGCAGGGACGACGGAAATTGAATTATGTGAATTTCATTCCGCTCCAATCTTTCACGGTGCTAAATTCCATCAGGATACAAGTTTCCGAGCGTCTAAGTTTCTTTGGCAGGATGAGAGCTCACTTGATCGATGGCGTGAAACTCTTAGCATAAAACTCTGGCCTGACCTTCAGCGATACAGAAAAGATAATCTCCGTTTTTATGAGCGGTGGAGGTTGGCAGTCTCTGTATTCTTCTTCCGAATTTTTTATCCATTTTTCTATGGCGGCGCTTGGGGGGAGCAGCTTCAAGTTAGGCGTTCGTCGGATGAAATGCTCGGTCGATACGAAAGAGCCTTTCGGACATTGAGGCAGGGAATGGAAGGGCATAACGCAGCTGAGGAAGCCGGATTATTCCATTTACAAGAAATGCGAGCACGGCATGCTAGGCGAAACGATCGCAGTGTACACTGGTCTGAGCGCATAGCCGGCCAAACTTACGATGTTCTATCTGAATATGGCAGCAGTTTTCTGCGACCGATTGGTTTTTTCTCGCTAACTTTTTTGGTGTTCGCCGGTGTGTATCACTTATTATCTTTAGTCGGGCGAAGTGGTGCTGATTTGGGGGCCAGCCTAATGGCGTCGATGACCATGATGGTGAGGCCATTTGTGCAGTACAATCCTGCATATTCCAGCAGCCGAATGGATGTGAACTCCGGTGAAATGAATTCGCATGAACTCATTGCATGGTTCGTCCAAAACCATGAGGTCGCTTTTAAACTGATTTCCACGTTCCAGTCGCTCTTCGCGGTCGTTCTTATCTTCTTGGCGCTGCTTGCTCTTAGGCGAAGGTTCCAGATGAACTAAGCTCTAAAACTCTGTTATCAATCTGATGCTTCACATCAGAGAGCGCTTAATGAGGGACAAGGTGGTGCTCAAAAAAAACTAATCCAACCCCACTGCACGCTACCCTAAACTTGGCGCATGACCCCCGCGCCATCATCTGCCCCTGATTATACATCGCTGACCATTGGTCAGCTGATCGGGCTGAACCTTGCGCGGCTTTATGCCTGGTGCATGCGGCTTCAGGGGATTGGTGAAACGCGCGCGCCGCGTGACCTCGCTCGGATGGTGATCTCAACCGAGGCTATGGTGCATGCCTATGTGCGCATGCTGGCCTCAAACCAGCTGGAGCGAGCTGGTTTCACCTTCGCCGCTAACGCTATGCGCACGCCCGTCTGGCAACGGGCTGACAGTCTTGTTTGCTCTCGCGCACCTTCGGTACGCATAGAGCCGGCTCAGGGCTGTCGTGTTGGCTCTCATGAAGCAGAGACTCACATAGACCCAGCTGAAGGCTGTGAGCTCATCTCATTGGCCGAGCTGTCTGACCGGCTTCAGACCGCAATCGAAAACTTCGAGCGGGCCGAAATACTGGCGAGCCATCTGGCCCGTGTGATTGTCTGCGCGTTGGCGTATCTTGTGCCTGAAGAACGCAAATCCCTTGAGTTTGATCGGATTGTAGAACCGGCATTCTCGTCTTGTCAGCACATCACGACATCGCCAGAGCCATGGCCGCCGCCAGATCGCGCGGCTTGTAATCTTTCACTCGCGATCTGACTTCAACTTTCAAACTAAAACTCATGCGCGGCAGGGACTCCCTTGCGGCGATATAGGTGCATGTTTTTTGTTTGCTCGCCTTCGTGGTTCGCCATTGGCTCACCCTGGCTGCGCCTTCGCCTTGCTCGTAGTGTTTCGCTCATCCCTGAAACAGCCCTGAGCGCGCTCTATGTGAGCGGAGCGATACGAGAGCAAACAAAAAACTCTAAATCTCCGCCAACTCCGGCAATCCAATCAGCTTTGCGAGGCGTTCGGCCGTGCCCATGCCCATTGTCCAGCCAAGCATGCCATGGCCGAGATTATAGGCGAGCGCGGCATGCGGGCGACCCATGCGCGGGTTCGAGTCCGGTGTCATCGGACGGAGGCCTGCCCAGACAGACTGCACATTCCGGAAGTCGGCCGCTTTTGGCATCGAGGCTTCAGCTTCACGAAGGAGCGTTGCGATGCGTTTCTGATCCGGATCGGGATTGGTCCAGCCAAGGTCGGCCATGCCTGCAATGCGAATGCGATCTCCCAGACGGGAGACGACCAGGCGACGCTTTGAATCTGTGATGGAAATACGCGGCGCGTTTTCACCGTGCGGGGCCGTCATGGAATAGCCCTTCATGGGAATGACGGGCGCATCGATCTTCAACTCTTTCAGAAGGCGGCGGTCTGCCCCTGTGCAAAGCACGCAAAGGTCCGCCTCGCGCACATCGCCGTCCGCAAGGGTGAGCGTCGCGCGGTCTGATGAGAGCGAGATATGTTGGACGCGATTGCCGAACAGAGTTTTGACGCCGAAATCGCGCTGGAGCAGTGCCAGCAGATTGACCGAGAATTTGTGCGCATCGCCCAGCGCCTCTCGCGCGGCATACATTACCGCTTCGGGGCGTGTGCCAAGGTCTGTCAGCGCCGGTTCCAGCTTGGAGGCTTCTTCGTAAGTGAGAAGGCACTGTTCGTCCTCTTCGAGCCCTTTGGCGATCATATCGGTTTCGACATTGCGGCGGGCTTCCGGCGTGTAGATGAGCTGCATTTTGCCCGGCACCTGATAGTCGAAATCAAGGTCATAGCGCTGGACAAGCTTTTGCATTTCAAGGCGCGATTCCAGCCCGATGGCGAGCGCGCTGCGGGTGTTTTCGGCATGGCGGCTGGCCGTGCAGTTGCGCAGAAAGGCCAGAAGCCAGTTCACATAGTCAGGGTCGAGTGAGACTTTGATCCGGAAGGCCGGGTTCAGCCCCATTGCGAGGCCGGGCATATCCTTGATGATCGTGTCGCTGGCGAGCGCCTCTGTGTGCAGATAGCTGAGCTGGCCGCCATTGGCGAAAGAGGTGCCATCGCCAGCGCTATCGCGAAAGTCGATCAGGGTTACATCCACACCGCGCCGCGCCAGCGCATAGGCTGTCGTTACGCCGACAACGCCAGCGCCGATAATCATAGCCGTTTTCGGTGTGCGCGCGCTCATATCGTGGAGAGATCATCCCTGTCTGGGTGTGGAGCCCTGCTTCTAACCTGATGCATTGAGAGAGCGCAATGCGAGCAATATGTCGCTGTAAGAAACAGTCTTGAAATGACAATTTGTTCCTGTATTGTTCTCTTCATGTCGAAGGCAGTTTCCCGATCAAAATCTACGTTTCAGAAGCTCGCCATATTGGCGGATGCGGCCAAGTATGATGCCTCCTGCGCATCGTCTGGCAGCACGAAACGCAATTCAATGTCCGGTAAGGGTGTTGGATCAAGCGAGGGGATGGGGATTTGCCATGCCTATACGCCTGATGGGCGCTGTATTTCGCTTCTCAAGGTGCTTCTGACCAACTTCTGCACATTTGACTGCCGGTATTGTGTGAACCGTGTGTCTTCAAATGTGGAGCGTGCACGGTTTGAAACGCACGAGCTGGCGAAGCTGACGCTGGATTTTTACAAGCGCAATTACATTGAAGGCCTGTTCCTCTCTTCGGGGATTATCCGTTCGCCGGATTACACGATGGAGCAAATCGTAGAGGTGGCCCGCGTTCTGCGTGAGGAGCATGACTTTCGCGGTTATATCCATCTGAAAACCATCCCTGAAGCCGATCCGGAGCTGATTAAGCTGGCAGGGGCGTATGCTGACCGCCTATCCATCAATATCGAGCTGCCGACAGAGCCCGGGCTGAAAACGCTGGCGCCTGAGAAGTCTGGGCAGGTGATCCGCTCGGCCATGGCGCATGTCAAATACGGCATTGATGACCGCGCGGACGCGATGAAGTCCCGCATCATCAAGAAGGCAAAGCCCAAAGCGTTCGCGCCGGCCGGCCAGTCCACCCAGATGATTGTCGGCGCGGATGACGCACGCGACAGCGATATTATCGTCACCTCGCGCAAGCTCTATGCGGGCTATGGTCTGCGGCGGGTCTATTACTCAGCGTTCAGTCCGATCCCTGATGCGTCTTCCAGCCTGCCGCCGCTTGCCCCGCCTTTGCTGCGTGAGCACCGGCTATATCAGGCGGACTGGATGATGCGGTTTTACGGCTATGACACCGAAGATGTGATCTCGGCGACTGATGGCGGCATGCTGGATTTAGATGTCGACCCGAAGCTTTCATGGGCACTGAAACATCGCGCCTGGTTTCCGGTGGATGTGAACCGTGCGCCAAAGGAGCGCCTTTTGCGTGTGCCGGGGCTGGGGCCGAAATCGGTGATGAAGATTTTGTCCTCGCGGCGTCATGGCTCGATTGGGCTGGCTGATTTGGCGCGTATGCGGGTGTCACTTCCCAAGGTGCGGCCATTCATTACCGCGCGGGACTGGTCGCCGGGCGGGCTGACCGACACGGATAATCTCAAAGCACGCTTTGTGAAGCCGCCAGAACAGCTGTCTTTGTTCTAATGCAGACGGTTATTCTGGCTCATCAGACAGATTTTGACGGCTGGCGCGCTGAGGCAAGGCGGCTCTGCGGGCAGGGCGTGGCTCCTGAGATGATCTCATGGCAGCTGGAAGGCAGGGGCGGTGATCTCTTCGCGGGCGTAAGCGAGGCGGGTCCGGCGAAAGGGCCTGTGCGTGAAATTTCGGTGCCGAAGTCATTTCCGGGCATTGCACGCGCTGTAATCTGCCATCGCGATGAAGAGCGTTTTGACCGGCTCTACCGGATTTTATGGCGGCTGCAGACCGAGAAAAATCTTATCGAACGTAAGGCAGACCCTGATATTGTGTGGCTGCGGTCACGCGAGAAAGCCATTCGCCGCGATGTTCATAAAATGCATGCCTTTGTGCGATTTCGCAAAGCCGGTGATGCGCCGGATGGGCGCGAAAATTTTGTCTCATGGTTTGAGCCGACACACCGGATCGAGGAGATTGGTACGCCATTCTTCAAGCGTCGCTTTGCGAATATGAACTGGGCGATTGTGACGCCTGAAAAGACGGTGCGCTGGGATGGTAAAACCCTGAGCTTCGGGCCAGGCGGGTCAAAGCGCGATGTGCCGGCTGAAGATGTGATGGAAGAAGGCTGGAAGACGTATTTCGCGTCTATCTTTAATCCGGCCCGAGTCAAAATCTCCGCTATGACGTCGTAGATGCCGAAGAAATACTGGAAGAATTTGCCAGAGGCAGAACTGATACCCGAACTCCTCGAACAGGCCGAGACACGTGCGCGCCAGATGGTTGAGGAGAGCATTACTGAGGCAAATCGGCTCGCCGATGTGGTGGCAATCCGCCGTGAGGCTCTGCCGCAAAACATCGAGATCAGATCGCTTGAAGAATTGAAGGTTGCCGCATCGACCTGCGAACGTTGCCCGCTTTATTGCGATGCCAGCCAAGTGGTGATGGGCGAGGGGCCATCAGGTGCGCGGCTGATGATTGTCGGCGAACAACCGGGCGATCAGGAAGATATTGCGGGCAGGCCGTTTGTCGGCCCGGCGGGGCAGCTCCTGAATGAGGCGCTTCTTAAATCGGGGATAGACCGTCGCCGCGCTTATGTGACCAATGCTGTTAAGCATTTTAAATTCATGACACGCGGTAAGCGCCGCATCCACCAGTCGCCAACCGTGCGCGAGATTGATGTATGCGGGCAATGGCTGAGCGAAGAGCGCCGCCTTGTACAGTCGGATGTAATCATCGCGCTTGGGGCAAGCGCAGCGCGCGGTATTCTGGGCCACAGCGTAACGTTGAAAGACTGGCGCGGTGAAATCCACGAACTGGCAGACGGCACAAAGCTCGTCGTGACCGTGCATCCATCCTATCTGTTACGCTTGCCGGATGCGCAGCGTGCAGAGGCCGAACGGCGATTATGTATCTCAGAGCTGGCGCTGGCCGCCACGGCGCTGAAGCCTGTGAAACCGGTCGAAAAACTCGCCTATCAGGCCGAATTAACTTTTGACTAACCCTTTATACACGAAGGCGTGTTAGATAGGCCCTGATGGTGTCGTACTAAGCGTTAGAACTTATTCAATGCGTAAGCTTTTCCACTGGCCTCTTGATCCTGCAAGCCGCCTTGTCCGGCTGGTTCTGGCCGAAAAACAACTGGAATTCACTCCTGTTGTCTCTCCGCCGTGGAAGCCGGCAGAAGAGGTCACGCGCCTGTATGCCAATCCGATTGGCCCGGTGTTGATCGATCAGGGCCAGCATGGCCGCGTGGTCGCGAACCACACCCATGCCATCGTCGAGTTTCTGGAAGAGCAGTACCGCGATGTAAAAGTGCTGCCTATGCTTGCGCCGGATCGCGCTGAAGCCCGTCGCCTATGGCGCTGGATTGAAAGCCGGTTCGAGAGCGAGATTAATGGCTCTATTCTGGCCGAACGCATTGCCCAGTCTGTGCAGCGGACCAGTGCGCCGGATAGTGCGCTTCTCCGACGCGGCGCGCACGCGCTTCGCGGTGTGATGACCTACCTCAACGCGCTTTGCGAGCAGACATCCTATCTGGCAGGCCGTCAGTTGACGATTGCCGACCTTTCTGCGGCCGCGCATCTCTCAGCGCTCGATTACTTCGGGGACGTGCCATGGGATAACGCGCCTGATCTTCGCGAATGGTATCAGCGGGTGAAATCCCGCCCATGCTTCCGCGATGTTTTGAAAGACTATCTGACGGGCACAAAACCGGTTCCGCATTATGCCGATCTGGACTTCTGAGGACGTAAAAGCGCACGCCCTGTCTATAGGGTTTGACGTATGTCGTATCACGCCGGTTGAAGAGGGCTGGGCGGCTGGCGCGCGGCTGAAAGCCTTTGTCGACGCGGGCTATCACGGTGAAATGGGCTGGATGGAGGAGACGCTGGACCGGCGCTCTCATCCTCAGGCAATGTGGCCGGATGCGCGCTCGGCTATTGTGGTTGGCGTTAATTACGGGCCGGATCATGATCCTCTTGCGGTGCTGGATGAGAAAGACCGTGCCGCGATTTCGGTCTACGCCAAGGGCAAGGATTATCATGACGTTCTGAAGAAGCGTCTGAAGCAGCTCGCGCGGGATTTTGTGGCTGCGAATGAGTGCGAAGTGAAAGTCTTTGTCGATACGGCACCGCTCATGGAAAAGCCACTGGCACAGCAGGCCGGACTTGGCTGGCAAGGTAAGCATACAAATCTGGTGAGCCGCGAGTTTGGCTCGTGGCTCTTCCTCGGCGTGATGCTGACCGAAGCTGAACTTGCGCCTGATGAAGCCACAAGCGATCATTGCGGGCAGTGCAGGGCGTGCCTCGATATTTGCCCGACGAATGCGTTTGTCGGCCCGTATCAGATCGATGCCCGTAAATGTATTTCCTATCTGACGATCGAGCACGGCGCACCGATACCGCACGAGCTACGAAAGCCGATGGGAAACCGGATTTATGGCTGTGATGATTGCCTTGCCGTCTGCCCGTGGAACAAGTTCGCCTCCGAAACCAAAGAGACGAAGTTCCAGCTGACAGAAGCAACGGATGCCCCGCCATTATCGGCGCTTTTAGCGCTGGATGATGACGCGTTTCGGGCGATGTTTTCAGGCTCGCCGGTAAAGCGCATCAAGCGCCGCCGTTTCCTACGCAATGTGCTGATTGCAGCCGGCAATTGCGGCGATGCGGCGTTGGTGCCAGCCGTGTCCGAATTGCTGAACGATGAAGAGCCACTTATTCGCGGCGCTGCGATCTGGGCGCTTTATCAACTGGCACCCGATAATGCGCGGGCAGAGAAGCTCAGCCGCGCACCGGAAGAAAAAAACGAGGATGTTCTATCAGAATGGCATCTCGTCGAGTGAACGCCCTTCCGCGAGAAGACGCTGGGCCTCACGGATATGGCCGCGCCAGAGAAGCGCCTGAGTGTTAGCAGGATCGAGCGTGCGTGCTTGCGCAATATCCTGCATGGCTTCGTCCATACGTAGCTGCCAGAAGCGGACCTGCGCGCGATAAAGCCAGGCGTAGAAGTCTCCCGGCTGACGACGGATCGCTTCGTCCAGATCTGTCTCAGCCTGTTCGTATTCTTCAAGCTGAAGATGTGCGAGACCGCGATAGGCAAGGATATCATCTGCATACTGGTTCAGGCGAAGGGCGTTGCTGAAGGCGACAATGGCTTCTTCCGGATAGCCGACTTCCAGCCATGCGCCACCAGCGCGCGCGAGATAGCCGACGCGGTCATCGAGAGAGCCACCATCAGGTGCGTTGGCAAGCGCTTCAAATTCCAGTGCGCCGTCTTCGTAATGGCCGAGCGCGATCATGGATGCTGCGCGGCACTCACGGGCGATGCGGCGATTGCCTTCCATATAGGTCCATGTCGCGGCCATTTCGTGTGCGGCTTCCGGATCCGTTTCTACGAGCTCCAGACATTCGCGCAGACGCTGCGTCTCTGGCATGCCGGTGGTGGCGGCGACGTTCGCATCTGGCACGACCTGCGCGGACAGAAAAAGTGGCGCGATGATATAGACGAGAGGAAGGCTGAGGCCCATGTCATACTCCTGATACTCTGACTAATGACCTGCAGGCTCGGCGGACAAAAAGCAAATGAAGAAACAGCAACGGACCTTGTTTTGTGCAGGTTTTGGCGACAGTGCGAAGGCTTTGGCGCGTATTCTGGCAGCGGAAGGCTGGCTGATTGTGCCCACAACGCGCTCTGAAGATACCCGCGCTAAGCTTCAGGCCGAAGGCTATGACGCTCTGTTGTTCGAAGAGGGCATTGATGAGAAAGTGCCGGACAATGCGGTCTGGCTGATCTCTACGCCGCCTGATGACGAGGGCTGCCCGAGCTATAAACTGCTGCAAAATGCTGCGCAGCATGACTGCAGCATTTTCTATCTGTCGACCACGGGCGTCTATGGTGATCTGGAGGGTGGCTGGGCGTTTGAATGGACACCTGTCAACCCACAAAGCCCGCAAGGTGAACGACGTGTTCTGGCTGAAAGCCAATGGCGCGGTGTGAGGCCTGATACCAGTTTTGTGCGTCTACCGGGTATTTATGGCCCGGGCCGGTCTGCCTTCGACCGGCTGGAGGACGGCAAAGCGCGACGCGTAATTAAAGACGGGCAGGTTTTTTCCCGCGTTCATGTTGATGACATTGCTGCCTGCGTGAAAGGCGCAATCGAGCATGATGTCAAAGGCGCTGTGCTTCATGCCTGCGATGACGCGCCTGCCCCGCCTCAGGATGTGATCGAGTATGCGGCAATGGTTATGGGCGTTGAGGTGCCACCTGATGTTCCGTTCGAGGAGGCCGGCCTTTCTGACATGGCCAAGCGCTTTTATGCCGAGTGCAAGCGCGTTTCGAACGCCCGGACAAAGTCACTGACAGGCTGGCGGCCCATCTATGCGGACTATCGCCAAGGTCTTCAGGCGATCTGGTCAGCGCGCGATTGAGGTGATACATAAAAGACATCAGGAGATTTGATGTCTTTTAGCGTAGAGACCCGGTAAAGCCCCGCGACTGACACCGATCAGGCGGGGCCAGAACAGACGGAGCCGCATGCCCTTATGAGGCGTGTATCTGACTGTGCGCGGATTTTGTCCGCGAATACCGGAATTACTCAAGACAATGGATATTTCACGCGCCGAACAGCGCATACTCCACCTGCTCGCGCAGGGCGGACGGATCGATAAATTTCGTGATGAATACAATGATTTACAGGTGAGCTGCGTTACCCGGGACGGGTGGCAGTTTCCGCATCTGGATCTCATTCTGTTTCGCAAGCTGAAAAGGAAACGTAGCATCGCATCACGAAATGGGGGTCCTTATCAGATCACCAGACGCGGCCTCGAACTTGTGAGGTCGCAGTATGACAACCGATAACTGGAAACAAAAAAAGAGGGCCTTTGCGGGCCCTCTTTCTCGTTTGGATATGTCCGTTGGACTTACCAGATTGTGATACGCTCTTCCGGTGCAAGATAAAGTTCGTCGTCTTCTGTGACGCCGAAGGCTTCATACCACTGGTTCATGTTACGCACGACGCCGTTGATTCGGTACATTGGTGGAGAGTGCGGGTCTGTTGCGAGCTGAGTACGCTGAGCTTCCTCACGGTACATTGCCTGCCAGACCTGAGCCCATGACATGAAGAAGCGCTGGTCGCCGGTGTAACCGTCGATGACAGGAGCTTCCTCACCGTTCAGCGAGAGCTGGTACGCTGTGTATGCCATAGAGAGGCCACCAAGGTCACCAATGTTCTCACCGAGTGTGAGGCGGCCGTTTACACAGACCGTGTCTTCTTCCGAATTCTGGATCGGGCAGAACTCGTTGTACTGAGCAACCAGAGCGTCTGTACGCTCACGAAAGGCTTCGAGGTCTTCGTCTGTCCACCAGTTACGGAGCATGCCGTCGCCGTCAGAGCGTGAGCCCTGGTCATCGAAGCCGTGGCCCATCTCGTGACCGATAACCGCACCGATAGCGCCGTAGTTTACAGCCGGGTCAGCGTTCAGGTCGAAGAATGGTGGCTGCAGGATAGCGGCCGGGAAGACGATCTCGTTACGGTTTGGCGAGTAGTACGCGTTCACCGTCTGAGGGAACATGCCCCACTCTGTACGGTCGATTGGCTGACCGAGTTGAGAAATCATGTCGTTATACTGCCACTCAGCAACCGCCATGCGGTTCTCGAATGCCATACCTTCGGTGATTTCGAGGCCTTCATACTCCTCGAAGACTTCCGGATAACCGATCTTCGGACGGAACTTAGCAAGCTTGTCCTGAGCTTCAACGCGTGTTTCGGCGCCCATCCACTCGAGATTTTCGAGGTTTGCGGACATCGCAGCGCGAAGGTTTTCGACCAGCTCTTCCATTGCGTCTTTAGCTTCTTCCTGGAAGTGACGCTCTACGTAGATCGCGCCGACAGCTTCACCCAGTGCGCCTTCGGTTGCGCCAACAGCGCGTTTCCAGCGTGGACGTTGCTCAGGCTGACCGCGGAGGGTCTGGCCATAGAATGCAAAGTTAGCTTCGTCGATGTCAGATGGCAGAACAGATGACATGCCGGAGATGAAACGTGCTGTGAGGTATGCACGCCATGCTTCCAGATCAGCTGTCTGAGCGACATTGAAGAGGCCCTGTACGCCGTTGCCTAGCATGGAAACCTGCTCTTCAGTCAGGCCGTACTCTTCGATCTCTTCAGCTGTTGGTGCCAGCTGACGAACAACGAAGTGATCATGAGCGCCAACGCCCATGTCATTCAGCATGACTTCGACAGGGAAGTCGCCAGCCAGCTCTTCGAGTTCAGAACGTGTCAGTGCGTTGTATGTGAGGTTACGGTTACGACCGATTGCGCGGTCCCAATGCTCTTCAGCCATCGCGTATTCGAGGTCGTAGACCATTTGCGCGCCAGCTGCAGGATCTTCGTAACCTGCGAACGTCAGCATCTGCTCGAGATATTCCATGTAAGCTGCACGAAGCTCTACATTGTTTGGTGTGTCGCGCAGATAGTAGTCGCGGTCAGGCAGGCCGAGGCCGGACTGGTTGACATAGACCGTGTATGTGTCTGGCGCGCGTGCGTCGACATCGACCCAGCCGCCAATCGGAGATGCAAAGCCTGTCGCCGCGAAGATCGCAGCAAGGTCTTCACGTGTCTGGATAGACGCGATGCGGTCGAGGTAAGGCTGAGCCGGCTCTAGCCCACGCGCGTTGATCGCTTCTTCGTCCATATAGGCGCTGTAGTATGCGCCGACTTTGCCCTGGAGCGTGTCGAGACTTTCGCCGGAGGCTGCTGCTTCTTCGATGATCTCGCGAACGTGGATTTCAGCTTCGTCGCGCAGCATGTTGAACACGCCATAACGGGACTGGTCAGACGGGATTTCAAAGCTGTCGAGCCACACGCCGTTTACGTGACGGTTGAAGTCGTCGCCCGGATCAACGCTCTCGTCGATATTGGCAAGCTCGATGCCGAATGTACCGAATACCGGTGATGCATCAGTTGCCGGTGCAGCGGTTTCTGTAGCGGCTGGCGTAGCGGCTTCCTGTTCCGGTTCAGTCTGTCCACAGCCTGCGACTGCGAGCAGCGCCAGAGATGACGTAGCGATAAGTAGCTTTTTCATATGGTCCTCTTTGAAGTTGCGCAATCTAACCCTCAGGGAGAGCAGATTGCGCAAAATTATTCTGCGGGTTGGTGGTGAACATGATCGTCTCTTTCGGTCACGCCTGCAACCTTTGAAGAGTCATATGTATCACCAATGCCCTGATATGGACGGCCCGACCACAACCAACGGAAGAGGCGGGCAATCTCTGCGCCCACAGCGTAGAGTGCCGGGACAAAGAGAAGGCTGACGAACAGGGCAAATGCGACCGCTGAACCAAGTGCAACCACCATCGGTTTCAGCATTTGCGCCTGGACTGATTTTTCCGCGATCATCGGCAGGACGCCGACAAAGGTTGTCACAGACGTCAGAAGGATCGGACGGAAGCGTGAAACCGCTGATTCGACCAGTGCCTGAACAGCGCCCATGCCATGCTCGTTTCTGCGTCGGTTGACGTTATCGATCAGAACGAGGTTGTCGTTGATCACAACGCCTGCCGCCGCAGCAATACCGAAGACGGAGAACATCGCCATCGGAATGCCGAACATGAGGTGTCCGAACACGGCGCCGGCAAAGGCGAACGGAACGGCGCTCATCAGAAGCAGTGGCTGGAAGTAGGACTTAAAGGCGACAGCCAGAAGAACATACATACAGAACAACGCGCCGAGATTGAGCGTGATCAGGCTGGAGAACAATTCGCCTTCTGCCTCGGCGTCACCCAGGTTGCCGCGCTGAACAGTCGGGAAGCGTTGTTCAAAGCGTGGCCAGAAGTTTTCTTCCATATCTGCGGAGATTACGCCGCGCTCTTCCGGTGCAGTGAGTTCAGCGAACACTGCTGCGGAACGCACGCGGTCACGTCGATAGATGCGGTTAATACCTGGTGCAAATTCGTACTCTGCAACCTGATCAAGCGGGATGCCTCGGCCATCAGGTGTGCGGATGCGGAAGTCATCAAGGCTGTCGAGCGAGCGACGTGCCTCGGGAGGATAACGAACCATCACGCGGACGTCTTCACCGTCACGCGGCAGACGTTGCACTTCAAGACCGTAATACGCCTGACCAACCTGTTGAGACACCATCTGGAGTGTGACACCCAGTGCTTCAGCGCCTGGCTTCAGTGTGAAGCGAAGCTCATCAGCTGCGGACGACAGGTTGTCGCCAATGTCATAGGTCGTGTTGTAGGTCTGGAGCTGTGTTTGCACCATGTCTACAGCAGCTTGCAGGGTATCGAGATCCTGGTGGCTGAGCGCAACACGGTAACCGCCACCACCACCATTCATGGAGAAATCGAAGCGGATTTCCTCTGCATCCGGAACAGGGCCGGTTGCTTCACGAAGTGCAAGCGCAATGTCTTCAGTCGACAGGCCCTCAGGACGGTTCTCCGGAAGAAGTGTGCCAATGAAAGATTGGATACGGCGCTCCTCGGTGATGATGGACGCATCGGTGATAATGTCTTCTTCGATCTCCGGGAATTGTTCTGCGAGAACCTCACGTGCGCGATCTACACCGCGTTGAAGTTGATCAGATACACGCTGCGTCCGCTCAAACGGTGTGCCGTCCGGCATGGTGATGTTCGCCATGACGAGATTGCTTTCGACCTTAGGCATCATCGCGGCTGGAACGATGTTGTTTCCAAGCATCGATACCGCGATCACGAACAGGCTGATGAAGAACGTAACCGTCGCATAGCGGAAGCGGATTGCCATTTCGAGGACTGGTTTGAACAGGTTGTCAGCAAACCAGATCAGGCTGTCTGCGATGGAACGCTGAACACGAAGGAGGACGCCGCTCGCACCATCAAAGGATTGCGGTTTCATATGGCCAAGGTGAGCCGGAAGAATGAGCAATGACTCGATGAGAGAGAATGACAGAGCTGCGATGACGACATAGCTCACCTGCGCTGTGAACTGGCGCTCTGGTCCTGGCAGAAGCATCCACGGCGCAAACATGATCATCGTTGTCAGGACGCCGAAAATGATTGGCTTCACAACAAGCTGAGTACCGATCACGGCAGCATCAATGCCTTTATTGCGGCCGGATTCTACCTCTTTGTGAATGTTCTCGCCTACGACGATCGCGTCGTCCACGATAACGCCGATCACCAGAAGAATGGCGAAGAAAGAGAGGAAGTTCAGTGACACCCCGAACATTGGCAGGACTGCAAATCCGCCTGCGAATGCGGTGATGATACCGATTGTTACCCAGAAAGCTACGATAGGGCGCAGGAACAGGATCAGGACGATCAAAACGAGTATGAGGCCGAGAACCGCGGAGCTGGAAATAATTTCCATATTGCCGCGGTACATATCCGCTTCGTCGAACAGAAGGTCGGCGCTGATCGCTTCCGGAAGAAGTTCTTCATTCGCGCGTTCGATGAACGCCATCAGATTCTCAGAGTATGTATCAATATACATGGTCTCTGGTGGCATGATCATGATGAAGGCCGTCGGGTCGCCATCAAATGTTGTGTTGAGGGATTCATCGACGAAACCGTCAATGACGTTCGCCACATCACCTACGCGGATGGTTTCACCGGTCGGAAGCTGACGGATGACGATATCTGAGAATTCATCCGCATTGTCGGCGAGGTTCCGTGTCTGAAGGCGCATACTACCGACATCCGTACGGATCTGCCCGCCGGACGAGTTTACAGACGTGCCGCGGATCGCGTTGGCAACGTCGGAGAATGTCAGATTGTAGCGGCGGAGCTGTTCTTCGGAGACTTCAATAGAGACTTCTTCAGGCAGTACGCCCCATACTTCAGCCAGTTCGCCGCCCTGAACGGTCGCCGCGATCTGGTCGCGAAGCTCATCAGCTACGCGTTTGAGGGTGAGGCGGTCAGTGTCGCCATGGACTGCAATACCGAAATACATCTGGCTCTGGCGCCAGCGCTGGATTTGCGGCGGAAAGCTTGCCTGTGGCAGGTTGTTGATCTGGTCAACGCGCATGCGGACTTCATCGAGGAATTTGTCGATGTCGTAGTCCTGGAAAGACTCAAGGTTTACATAGCCGACGCCTTCGCGTGCTACGCCTTCCATGCGGCGCAGGCCATCCAGATCGGCAAGCACTTCTTCAAGGCGCGTAACGATCTGGTCCTCTATGTCCTGAGGGGATGCACCCGGCCATGAGATCGAGACACTCGCGCCGTTAAAGTCTGCCGAAGGGAAAACTTCACGTTCGAGAGAGTAGAACCCGATAGCGCCGAAAATGATGGCGCAGAGCATCAACAAATTGGCTGCGACGGAGTTCTGTGCCCACCAGGCGACAATGCCTTTATGCTCTTTGGTTGTCTCGGTGCTCATAGCTTACCTGTGCTTTTCCGAAAATTTCGGCTGCGAGACATATCGCAGCCGGTAATAAACTGCTTATTCTTCTGCGAGCGTGATGCTCATGCCGTCGAACGGCGCCTGAAGCGGTGAAAGAATGGCCAAATCACCCGGCGATACACCTGCGTCGACATATACGTGGTCACGGTCAGTGTAGACCACATTGACCTCGTGGATATGCATCACAAATTCGTCAGCATCGGCGACGAAAATCTGGTTGCGGCCACGAAGGGCTGCGCGTGGTGCTTCGAGAAGACCTTCAATAGTTTCGCCCGAAACTTCCGCTGAAACAAACAGGCCCGGCGCGAGCGGAATGCCGTTAGAGGCACCTTCGCCAAACGGATCTTCGACTACCGCGATTGCAGAGATCAGACGAGTTTGTGGATCAACTGCGGCAGCTGTGCGTGTGACACGACCATACCATTCTCGGCGCTCGCCCGCCACAGTCGCGCTGAACACGACGGCAGGACCAGGTTGTTCGGCTGTCTCTTCAAACGCGAAGGAGAGACCAAGGCGGCCTAGCTCTGTGTCTGTCAGCGGAAGCGCAACTTCAGCGAAGTCTGTGCCGAACATACGACCGAGTGATGAGCCGGTTGAAACGAACTGACCGACGTCAACGTCTTTAGAGCGGATGCGACCTTCAAACGGCGCGCGGACGACTGTGCGCTCGAGCGCGAGTTCAGCATCGCGAAGCTGGGAGCGTGCCGCTTCCAGAGAGGCCTGAGCTTGTGCCAGCTGCGGTTCACGAAGGGCCAGAGGTGATGCTGTGCCCGTGCCAAGTTCTTCCCAGTCCTGACGGGCAAGTTCTGCCTCTGCCTGCTCACGGATGAGAGCCTGCTGGGCGCTGGCGACCTGAGACTCGGCGCGAACACGAGCGAGGCGATAATCCGCGTCGTCAATTCGGATCAGAACTTCACCGCGGCGGACGAAGCCACCATCAATGAAGGCAGGCGACACATAAGAGATACGACCGGAAATCTGCGGTGAGATGGCAATTTCACGGCGCGGGCGAACCTCACCCTGACTTGTTACCGTCAGATGGAGGTCCGTGCGTACGATTTCCTCAGTGAAGACCGCAATGCCGCGTGGTGCTTCTTCAGCCGGTGCAGGCGTTGGCTTCATTAAAGCCAGAATATTGGTGCCACCGATTACCATGACTACGAAAATCAGGATTGGCAAACCAACTGAAAGAGCGATCTTGGCGCCTCTGCTCATTATTCTGTCCCTTCAGACGTGTTCTCAGCCGGGAGCGCGTCATTGGTAAGCTCCCCACCCAGTGCTAAGTGAAACTGTACGCGATTGATGGCACGTGAGGTCTGCGCGGAAATGAGGCTGGCCTCTGCGTTAATCCTACGTGTCTGTGTATCAATCAGATTGAAAATTGTGGTCAGGCCATTCTGATACTGGCGTTCAGCAAGGCCTTCAGCGGCGAGAGCCTGTTCGTAAGCGACCGTCTGCGCATCAACCTGTGCCGCGAGGAAAGCGTCAGCTGCGAGCGCGTCTTCGACTTCTTTCCATGCGGTCAGAACGGCTGACACATAATTGAAGCTGGCTGTGCGCCCCTGTGCTTCAGCGGCTGCGATATTGGCTTCCAGAGACCCGCCATTGAAAATCGGTGCTGTGAGTGAGCTGATTACTTGCGCCGCCAGATATTCTGGGTTCAGGACGTCGCTGAAATTGTCGGCTGAATTTGTGAGGCTGGCGGTGAGCGACAGGCTCGGGCGAAGCGCCAGACGGGCCTGATCGACGCGGAAACCTGCTGCCGCGATACGTGCTTCAGCAGCGGCAATATCCGGGCGACGTGCCAGAAGGCTTGTCGGGTCGCCGGCACCCGTGATTGGCGGCAATTCCTTGCTGTCCAGATTGGCTTCAAGCTCGTTCGCCGGATAGCGACCGAGCAGGATTTCCATGCTGCGGCGTGCGACACCGCTGTTTTGCTGACGAGAGAGCAGCGCGGCTTCTGAAGAGGCAACTGCGCTGCGTGCTGTGCGCACATCCAGCGCGCCTGTCAGACCGAAATTGTAACGGCGCTCAGTGAGGGACAAAATCCGCTCACGAGCTGCGAGTGTTGCCTCTGCTAAGGCTTCCTGACGGACAGCGTCTGACAGGCGAATCCATGCAATCGCCGTGTTCGCGGCGAGGGACAGGCGCGAGGCAGCAAAATCGGCTTCGCTTGCAACAAGGTCGGCATCAGCAGCGGAAAGGCCTGCGCCAATACGGCCCCAGAGGTCTGCTTCCCAGCTGGCGTTGAGACCGATGCGGTAACCAAGTGAATCAGTGCGCGTAATACCGCCGGAATTGTTGTCGAAGGCAGAAGACGTGCCGGTTGCACTGCCGGACGCGCTGAGCGATGGCAGGCTACGGCCGTAAGTCGCTGCCGCTGTCGCGCGGGCTGCGTCCACACGGGCATAAGCGGCCTGAATGCCCGGATTGTTTTCCAGGGCTTCGGCAATCAGCTCTTCCATGACCGGATCGTTGAAACCGGCTACCCAGTCTCCGACAGGGGGCACTTCGGCCAGCTGACCCTCGGTCCACTCTGCAGGTGTGGCAGGCAGCTCTACGCTTATTGTTTCTGGTTCATGTCGAAGACTTGCACACCCTGAAAGCGCGGCGACTCCGGCAAGCAAAAGATGTGCTCGCATTCCTAACTCCGATTTAAGTGAGCGATTTAGACCCGACATTTCTGACTGTCAACAAAAAATTATCGCAAAACAATATAACTATACGATGTATATTTCTGTTTTGGTATGAGAGTTAGGTCAATCGCCCGTTGTTTTCTATACGAGAGATAAATTATTTCAGGTTGTCATCATGCTGATACGTTGTTCTGAGAAATAAACGGGCACTGTGCCATTTGAATGACATAGGCAGATATAAAACGAGCCGGATTTGAGTCTCAACGAAAACATCGACGCCCCGCCTGAACCGGCGAAAGCACCAGCGCCTTCACCAGAGGGCCGTCATCGCGTGCGTGACTTTGGCGTTATGTCTCTGATTTGCCTGCTGATTCTTCTGATTATGTTTATGTCAGGCTCGCTGGTTCTGTCTGAAGTTCTGGTGTCGCTTCTCATCTTCTGTTTCGCAGGCATTGCATACTTCCTTTCGACCGAGCCGGATGCACGTGGGCGCGGCAATGCCGAATCACCCGACATCGCGCGACCTCAGAGCTTACGTGAAAGCGCATCCTCCTACTCGGTATCGAAGGTTCGTGAAGACCTGATCTCCATTCTAACGGCCTACCCTGAGCCTGCTCTGATTTGCGGCTTTGATGGTCGAATTATTGCCAGCAACCAGATGGCTGGCGAGGTCTTCCGTTTGCCTAAGCATGGTCTCGGTTCGCCGATTATCCGCCGACCGGATGTGCTTGAGCGTCTCAAGCAGATTGCGCGTGGCGCAGAGCCTGATCCGTTAGAGATCGAAATTGCGGGCACACCAGATCAATTCTTCCGTGTGGAAATCAAAAAGCTCACCCTGCTAGGTGAGGACCTTGTTCTGATCGCGCTGGACGAGCTGACCGAGCTTCGCCGCGCAGAAAAGGCTCGCGCGGACTTCCTTGCCAATGCGAGCCATGAACTTCGCACACCGCTGACCTCGCTTGCAGGCTTCATCGAAACCATGCGCGGTCCGGCCAAAGATGACCCGGCATCCTGGGACCGCTTCCTTGAGATCATGTATGGTCAGACCGAGCGTATGCGTCGCCTGATTCACGACCTTTTGTCTCTGTCC
>QGCY01000010.1_pt1 | contig 92231 bp, 95 predicted proteins | sample 4708041 | NCBI WGS metagenome assembly QGCY01 (sample SAMN08941164, study PRJNA450518) | Sediment metagenome, whole genome shotgun sequencing project. | biome: grassland soil; feature: grassland; material: soil; isolation source: soil 14 days enrichment with methanethiol and mixed carbon source ... | reverse complement strand
TGCGCCAGAGAAACCGTCGCGCACCCGGTTTAGACTGACCCTTTATTCTGGCGCACTTCGTCCCTCAGTACGCCCTACCCGATGCAAAGCGTAAGCTTGCTGTGCAGCATGACAATGGTGCACCTGATACGGGACCCGAAAACAGCGCGGTTAACCGATCAGGTCCCGTGTCTGCAGAGCATCGCTACGCGCTGCACCGCGCACGGGATGACAATGAGATAGCCCCAGAAACCTGAAGCCATGCGCACCGGTTCTTTATGGTGCATTGCTACGCGGAATGCACCCTACCCGATGCAAAGCATCGGATTGCTAAGTACGCCCCACCCAATGCAACGTATCGGATTGCTAAAAAACGTCATTATCTCCACGAAGCGCGTCGGCTTCAGAGAGGATTTCGCGTCCATACTCCCACGCCATGGATTTGGCTGCCTCGCGAATTGGATCATCGTGTAAATTGGCTCGCTCAAGTTTAGACTGAACGATTTCCAACAATTTTTTTGGCGTTAACGTATCTGAAATCACATAAAATTGGCTGGCATGCTCATCGATTTCATCTCGGCTAGAAAAAATGTCGAAATGAAAGTATGTCGAACCATCTTCTTCCTTGTACCCGAGCCCAACGGTAACGCACGCGTGATACGGTTTGGTGAGTAAAAATTGATCTTGATTGTAGTCTATTTGATGATCTCCAAGGACCTCAATATCCAAATTCTTTATCTCAAGATCGCTCACCACTTAACTCCCACATGAACGTTTGAGCCATAATCCGCGTAAGGAACCTCAACGGACTTGCGTTGTTGAAAATTGCCAACAAAATCCGATGAATTAAATGGTTGAAACGTTTGCCCATGAACTTGGCTCTTGAAAACCGGGAATCTAACCTGTCGAAGACCATCTTCTGATACCATTCTACGAACAGGATATCGACCGCTCGTTAATTTTTCGGTGAAACCTTTTCCTACAAAGTTCATAGCCAAATTTTCAAACTGCTCCATAGTGAGGACGGTCCTCAGGCTAGTTTGATTTTTGTAGCTTACCATTTTTGTGATCGTGCTCAATTGTCGTTGTTCAAAACGTGAGAGGTTAGGTAAAGGCTTCGGACACGTATTATGCACCCAGACGCCGAGTTCGCCGACATGGTAGGTTTTCCAGCCATCGACCGAGAAGTTATAGACTGGCTCAATAATGCCCGTCGCCTCAACGCCCGTCACATAAGCCGGTGAGCCATCCCCCAGAAACCGTCGCGCACCCGGTTTAGACTGACCCTTTATTCTGGCGCACTTCGTCCCTCAGTACGCCCTACCCGATGCATCGCATCGGATCGCTGTCAGTCCGTTGCCAGATGGGCATACGCATGGCGTTTGCAGCATAGGTGAAACCAGCCCGCTCCAGCTGGGTAGACGCCAGCATGCGCACATAAGAATGCACCATGGCGTCGGTTGAGATGATCATCCGAGCGAGGTCACGCGGCGCGAATGTTTCTCCGGACGCGTGGAGCCTTAGGCACCAGGCATAAAGCCGCGCAAGGTTCAGCCCGATTAACTGACCAATGGTCAGCGATGTATAATCAGGAACAGATGATGGCGCGGGGTTCATACGCCAAGTTTAGGGTGGCGTGTGGTGGGGTGGGATAACAAAATGTAGGGCGGTGTTGAGCGCAACGCGCGATACCCGCCTACGCGGGCATCTGTCGTTTTGATAGGTTTTCGCTCTTTCCCGCGAAGGCGGGAAACTGGACCAGCCATGTCAAACCAGATCCCTGCCTGCGCAGGAATGAGCGAAGCAAGACCTCGTGTCATCCCGGATGCTGTGCAGCGTGCAGCGGGATGACAAGGAAAACGGACGCTTCCTGTCTATGGGCGGCGTCTCATGACGTGTTCATGGGACCCAACTCCTGAATTTTGTGCGTTGAGACTGTGGGAGATGGTCCCCAGTGACACGCACCGGGGAGACGCGGCCGATAGGTCAGACCGCACAGTGTAGACCGGGCTTTGTAACGAATACTCTCGTTTTGAGGGGACGAAACGCAACAAGCACCGACAGGCTCTCTCCCTTGAAAAGGGGGAGATGGAGGGGGGATCACTTATCCGATAAGGTTGCGGATCGCGGCGTGATTTTCTGGCGCACTTCGTACCTCAGTACGCCCTACCCGATGCAACGCATCGCGTTGTTACGCCGAATGCACCTTGCCCAGTTCGGGCATCGGATTGCGCTCACACTTCAGTACCTCTACCCGTTGCTAAAGCAGATACATAACGTTTTGGTACGTTAAACTTAGATATCTGGGAAACATCTGCAATCATCAGATCGTATAGTCTATCTAAATGACCAAATATTTTTTTTGAAACTGATTTTCTTACGCTTTGGTCGCTTAAAGTAGTGTCGATCTCGCCCAAGATATTTATTCCGGTATTCCATTCAAGGAAACGCTCTGTGATGATTACATCAACATTTTTGTTTTCATTATAACTCACCGGATACATCGGATAGCAATGAATGCTGGCCTTTCCCTCAGATAGCAATTCAATATCCGCAATCAGGCACGAAACTAAGTGTCGCTCTATGCACCGCGCCGCCGCGCTTTGCCATTGCGTTTTATAATCCAATCTATCGAAAATCTGAACGCAGCTGACAAATGTCTCCCAGTGAGAACCCAAAAAAATACGCCCCTTGAAGGATTTCTGCCCCCCCGCAATCACAGCCCTGTCGGAAACAAATTCGATCATTAGTCGTCAATCCTTGTAAGCGAAGCGTCATAAGTTCCTAAACGAACACCGTTTCTGTCAAACATCTTCCATACTCCACCGTGATGTCCATCCACGTCAGGAGTAATGTATCTTCCTCTTCTTTCGAAGGTTAGCTGCCCACGTCGGTTGAACGGAACATCTCGCACTTCGCGAAATCCTAATTCTTGAGACAATTCACGCGCGAGGGAATTATTCAAAGGCCTCCATGTCGAAGGGGCTTCAACGCTATCATAGAAACGACCGTCGTCACCTTGATACAGTTCCCTCCCATTCTGGTCCTTGAAAGTTGGTTTACCGTGAAGGTTTCGGCCAGAAGGGGCGAAACCTTCTGGCAAATGATCGAAACAATTGTCATTATGCACCCAGACGCCGAGCTCGCCGACATGGTAGGTTTTCCAGCCATCGACTGAGAAGTTATAGACCGGCTCAATGATGCCCGTCGCCTCAACGCCCGTCACATAAGCCGGTGAGCCATCACCCAGGCGAAGCTGGTCACCCGCGCGAAGAGAGCGCGCCGCAAGGAACCCGGCCTTGCCCTCATCCCCGCCGGTCTCGATCCAGAACGGGTGCATATCTGTGGTGCGATAGAGCTCAGATTGCCCTTCAGGTGTCGAAACCTGAATGTCCCAGATTTCGCTTTCACCCGTACAGGCCCATTCGGTGACCTTGCGCCAGCCTGCCTCGCCGACATCATGCTCTGACCGCGACCAGACGACATCACCGGTTTTGATCTCTTCAATCGGCGTCAGACCGTGTTTGGTGTGGATGAGCGTGCCCGCAGCGAAGCATTGTGGTCCTCGAAGTAAGCGTCACTTTGTGACGCGTAGGGTGCATTAAGCGGAGCGAATGCACCAGAAAGATGACGCCGAACAATACAAGGCAAGGCGTTGCAGATGCTTCAAAATTACGAGTGAGTCTTTCTGGTGCATCCGGGCATTGCCCTTGATGCACCCTACCCAGTGCGAAGCTCCGGATTGCTGAGCAACGGTCCGGGGTCGGGGGTTGGAACTCCTCACCACACCGCCATTTCTTCTCAAAAAATAAGACACGCGTCGACAGACCTAGACCAGCCGCTTAACTGTGCGTTCAACAAATTCCGAAGCGGCCTTAATGCGCGCAAGCGAGGCGACGTCCTCGTGTATCACCAGCCAGAATGAGCGCGTGACAGAGACACTGTCTGGCAGGACGCAGACCAGGTCGTCGTGCTGTTCAGCCATGAAGCATGGCAGGATCGCGATGCCTGCGCCAGATCGCACCATCTCCAGCTGAGCCACAATGCTCGGGCTACACAGGGTCGGTTTCAGGTCTGCGGAAACTTCAGAATAATAGCGTAGCTGAGGCGAATAAATCAGCTCATCGACATAGCCGATCAGCGGATGATCCTTCAGGTCCGCTTCTGTCTCAGGCGCATTCGCCTTTGCCAGATAATCCGCTGAGGCATAGAGCTTCAGTGTATAATCAGAGAGCTTTCGCACGCGCAGACGCCCCGCCGTCGGGCGCGCAAGCAGAATGGCAAGGTCAGCCTCTCTGCGAGAGACATTCGCAAAGCCGGACATGGCGATCAGGTCGAGTTCAACCGCAGGATACTCGCGGGAAAAGTCTGCGATGGCTGGCGCGAGTACCGCAGCGCCCAACCCCTCCGTTACGCCAATGCGCACGCGGCCGGATACGCGGTTATCGGCCCGCTCTGACAGGGCGACTATGTCCTGAATATTCTGTTCGATGATTTCGGCACGCTCGACGACTTTCTGCCCATCCCGCGTCAGCACATGCCCCTGACGTGTTCGCTCGAAGAGGAGCATGCCCAGCTCGCTTTCAAGCCGCTTCAGGCGCCTGCTCACCGTTGAGGTATCCTGTCCCATATGCTGGGCTGCTTTCGCCAGTTTGGAGAAACGGCTTACGTGAAGCAGAAAGCGGATGTCATCCCAGTGGATATTCATTTGCAAAAATGCCAATTCAAATTGCGAAAGCGCATGTTTATTTGATTATTTACAGGCTTTAGACTGGCGCGCAAAGATCAGGTCATAGGGAAAGAACCATGCGTGAACTCCATCATTTCGTGAACGGACAGTCGGTCAGCGGCACATCAGGGCGCTTTGCCGATGTGTATGATCCGAATACCGGTGAGGTTCAGGCACGTGTGTCACTCGCAACGCCGTCAGAATTGGATAGCGCGGTGCAGGCGGCTGTGAACGCACAACCGGCATGGGCGGCGACAAATCCGCAAAAGCGCGCCCGCGTCATGTTCGAATTCAAACGCCTTCTCGAAGCCAATATGGACGAGCTGGCGCACATGCTCTCTGCAGAGCACGGCAAGGTAATCGCGGACTCAGTTGGCGATGTTCAGCGCGGCCTTGAGGTGATCGAGTTTGCGTGCGGCATCCCTCACCTTTTAAAAGGCGAGTACACTGAAGGCGCTGGCCCTGGTATCGACGTTTATTCCATGCGTCAGCCGCTGGGTGTGACGGCAGGAATCACGCCATTCAACTTCCCGGCCATGATCCCGATGTGGATGTTCGGCGTATCTATCGCCTGCGGTAACACCTTCATCCTGAAGCCGTCCGAGAAAGACCCGTCCGTGCCGATGCGTCTGGCAGAGCTGTTCCTTGAGGCGGGCGCGCCGGAAGGCGTCCTGAACGTCGTGAACGGCGATAAGGAGGTCGTTGATGCGATACTCGACCATGCAGACATCAAGGCTGTCAGCTTTGTCGGTTCGTCTGACATTGCCCAATATGTCTATTCCCGCGGTACCGCGAACGGAAAGCGCGTTCAGGCAATGGGTGGCGCGAAAAACCACGGCATCATCCTGCCGGACGCGGATATGGATCAGGTCGTCAAAGATATTGTCGGCGCGGCCTATGGCTCTGCAGGCGAACGCTGCATGGCTCTGCCGGTGGCCGTTCCCGTTGGCAAGAAGACAGCCGACGAATTCGTCGAACGCATGATTGCCGAAGCACGCGCCCTGAAAGTTGGTGTATCGACGGACAAAGACGCTCATTACGGGCCTGTCGTCTCCGCTGCACACAAGGAAAAGGTCGAAAACTACATACAGATGGGCGTGGAGGAAGGCGCAAACCTGCTGCTGGACGGACGCGGACACTCGCTTCAGGGCCATGAGAACGGCTATTTCATCGGTCCGAGCCTGTTCGACAATGTGAAGCCGGGCATGAAGACTTACGAAGAAGAGATTTTCGGCCCTGTTCTACAGGTCGTGCGCGCTGAAACGCTGGAAGAAGCCGCGGAGCTTCCAAGCAAGCACCAGTATGGCAATGGCGTAGCGCTCTTCACGCGAAATGGTCAGGCCGCACGCGAGTTTGCGTCTAAAGTAAATGTCGGCATGGTCGGTATCAATGTGCCAATTCCAGTGCCAGTCGCCTACCACAGCTTCTCCGGTTGGAAGCGGTCAGCCTTTGGTGACCACAATCAATATGGCATGGATGGCGTGCGCTTCTGCACTAAGGTCAAAACCGTGACACAGCGTTGGCCGGAAGGCGATATTGGCGACCAGTCCTTCATTATTCCGACGATGCGATAGGTGACCGCAATGACCTACAACACAATCACACTTGAACAGCAGGGCCGCGTGGCCGTGGTTACGCTGAACCGCCCGGACAGCCTGAATGCACTCAACGCTGAGGTCATGGCGGAAGTCGCTGACTGCTTTGCCGCGATTGATCGCAATAAGGACATCGCTGTGTCTGTGCTGACCGGCGCTGGCCGCGCATTTGCCGCCGGTGCTGACATCAAGGAAATGCAGCCGCAAAGCTTCTCGGATATGTATGTCGAAGACTATTTTGCAGGCTGGGATAGGTTCGCGGCCTGCCGCAAACCCGTCATTGCGGCGGTGAACGGTTTTGCCCTTGGTGGCGGATGTGAGCTCGCCATGATGTGCGACCTGATTATCGCTTCTGACAAAGCCAAGTTCGGTCAGCCGGAAATCAAGCTCGGCGTAACACCCGGTATGGGCGGCTCGATCCGTCTCACGAAAGCGGTCGGCAAGGCCAAAGCTATGGATCTGGTACTCACAGGCCGGATGATTGATGGCGAGGAAGCCGACCGGATTGGTCTTGTCTCTCGTGTCGTTCCGCATGACCAGCTGATGCAGACAGCCCTCACAGCAGCCAATGAAATTGCTGGTTTCTCCCTGCCCTCCATTATGGCGGCGAAGGAAATGGTCTCCCGCGCACTGGAGCTACCAACAACCGAAGGCGTCAAGTTCGAACGCCGCCTGTTCCAGGGCCTGTTCGGCACGGAAGACCAGAAGGAAGGCATGACCGCCTTCTCTGAAAAGCGCGCACCCGATTTCAAGGATAAGTAATTCACGCCATGACGATACTGACCGAAGAACAGAGCCTGATTTCAGAAACCGCTGCCAAGTTTACAGCAGACGTGCTGCGCCCGAACTCGGCGCGCTGGGAAGAAGAACGCACGCTGGATCGCAGCGTTCTCGAAGCTCTTGGCGAGCTAGGCTTTGGCGGCATTTATCTGAATGAAGACCTCGGCGGATCGGGCCTGTCGCGCTTCGACGCCGTTCTGATTTTCGAGCAGCTGTCCAAAGGCGATATCTCTCACGCAACCTTCCTCTCCATTCACAATATGGCAGGCGCGATGATCGATAAATTCGCGTCGGAAGAACTGCGCCAGCATTACATTCCAAAATTTGCGAGCTGCGAGCTGATCGCCTCCTACTGCCTGACAGAACCGGGTTCAGGTTCGGATGCAGCAAGCCTTCGTACGCGCGCCGTTCGTGATGGCGACGACTATGTGCTGAACGGCTCTAAAATGTTCATCTCCGGCGCTGGCTTCTCTGATGTCTACGTTGTCATGGCCCGCACCTCTGATGATGGCGCGCGCGGCATCTCAACCTTCATCGTCGAGAAGGGCAATGAAGGCCTCTCCTTCGGCAAGAAGGAAGAAAAAATGGGCTGGCATGCCCAACCGACAGCTGTCGTAAGCTTTGATAATTGCCGTATTCCGGCGACCAACCGCGTCGGCAATGAAGGCGACGGCTTTAAGTATGCAATGGCGGGGCTCGATGGCGGCCGCCTCAATATTGCAGCAGCCTCTCTCGGCGGTGCGCAGGAGGCACTCGAGCGCGCCCTCGCCTATTCCAAAGACCGCAAACAATTCGGCAAGGCGATCGCTGATTTTCAGGCCACACAATTCAAGCTGGCAGACATGGATATCGAGCTTTCAGCCGCGCGTGCACTTCTCTACACCGCCGCGCAAAAGCTGGATGCGGGCGCGCCCGATGCCAGCAAGGCCTGCGCATCTGCGAAACGGTTTGTCACAGATACCGGCTTCAAAGTTGCCAATGATGCCCTGCAAATCCACGGCGGCTATGGCTATCTTCGCGAGTACGAAGTCGAACGCATCGTTCGCGATCTGCGCGTCCACCAAATCCTTGAAGGCACGAACGAAATTATGCGCGTCATCGTCTCCCGCGACCTTCTGAAAGACTAGATATATGACTGATGCCCCTGTTCTCATCCGCCGCGAAGGCCGCGCCGGACGGATCACACTTAACCGCGCGGGCGCGCTCCATGCGCTTAACAAAGAGATGTGCGAGATCATGATCGCCGCGCTGCAGGACTGGAGTAATGATGCCTCCGTCGAGCTGGTGCTCATGGATCATGCCGAAGGAACACGCGGCTTTTGCGCAGGCGGAGACGTACTGCTGCTATCTGAAAGCGGCAAAACCGACGGCAAGGCAGGTGCCGACTTCTTCGCAGTCGAGTACCAGCTCAACACGCTCATAAGCGAGTATCCGAAGCCTTATGTCGCGCTGATGGATGGCATCACTATGGGCGGCGGTGTCGGTATTTCGGTTCACGGCACGCACCGCGTTGCGACCGAGCGCACCATGTTTGCCATGCCCGAAACAGGCATTGGTCTCATTCCCGATGTTGGCGGCGGCTATTTCCTGCCGCGCCTTGCAGGCGAGCTGGGCACTTGGCTGGCTCTGACCGGTGCACGCCTGAAGGGAAACGACGTTCTGGCTGCAGGTATCGCCACGCACTATTGCGACAGCGCCGCGCTCGGCGAACTATCTAAGACAATCTGCACTGACGGACTATCTGCACTGAACGGCCTGAAAACTAAGGCTACCGGTTCGTTCGAGGCGCACACCGAAGAACTGGACCTTCTGTTCAAAGGTGACAGCGTTGAAGACATTATCGACGCGCTGAAATCGGGCAGTGACTGGGCCAACGCGCAGGCAGAAACACTCGCCTCGAAATCTCCGCTTTCCATGAAGCTATCTCTTCGTCAGGTGCGAGAAGGCGGGAGCGCCTCTTTCAGAGAAGTGATGGAGATGGAATACCGGATCGCCAGCCGCCTTATCAAAACTGACAATTTTCAGGAAGGCGTCCGCGCGGTTCTGGTTGATCGGGACAATGCGCCAAACTGGTCGCCGTCCCCGCTCAGCGCAATCAGCGAGGGTGAAATCGATGCTTTCTTTGCACCGCTTGAGTCCGGCCCACTCACATTTCTGGAGACGAACTGATGACGAAAATTGCATTTATCGGCCTCGGAAATATGGGCTCAGGCATGTGCGCCAATCTTGTCGGCGCCAGTCATGAGGTCACCGCGTTTGACCTTAACCCTGACGCTATCAAACAGGCGGAATCTAAGGGCGCACGACCTGCAGCGTCCCTCGGCGAAGCTGTTTCCGGCGCCGAGATCGTTGTCACCATGTTGCCCGCAGGCAAGCATGTGCTTGAGGTCTATTTCGGCGAGCAAGGTGTCACCACGCATGCTCCATCGACAGCTGCACTCATCGACTGCTCGACAATCTCCGTCGATGAAGCTCGTGAAGCGGCAGACAAAGCAAAAGCCGCAGGCTTCCTGATGGTCGATGCCCCGGTTTCCGGCGGCACAGCCGCAGCCGATGCAGGCACGCTGACCTTCATGGTGGGCGGTCCGGATGCCGCCTTCGAGGCTGCAAAGCCATTCCTTGAAATTATGGGCAAGAATGTCTTCCACGCAGGCCCTGCGGGAAATGGTCAGGTCGCGAAAATCGCGAACAACATGCTGCTCGGTATTTCCATGGTTGGCACGTGTGAAGCGTTCAACCTCGCTGAGAAACTTGGCCTCGATGCACAGACCTTCTTCAACATCGCATCCACTGCATCAGGCCAGTGCTGGTCGATGACCAGCTACTGCCCCGCCCCTGGCCCTGTTCCCGCAGCACCTTCAAATCGCAACTACCAGCCAGGCTTCGCCGTCGCGATGATGCTAAAAGACCTGAAGCTGGCACTGGGCGCAGCCGAGACTGCAGGCGCAATTGTCGACTTCGGCAAACTGGCGGAAGAGACCTACGCCAATCTCTCAGCGGACGGTTTTGACGGGCTCGATTTTTCCGGCGTTATGAAACGCGTCCGCGGCGAAATCTAGCCTCTACCAGAAGGCTATGACCTGAAGCCCGACAAGCAAGGTCAGCGCGATGGCTATTGCGCCGTCGCGCGATGTCAGGCTTGCAGTATCACATACCTGCAATCTGTCTTCTGCCGGCTCTGCCATTCGTTCTGCGTATCTGGATTGTCTTCCTGATCTGCATCGTGGTCGGAGTTTTGGCATCCCTCCTCACACCGAAGCCAAATGAAGACCAACCGGTTGACGTGGGCGGGATTTCCTTCCGAACTCATACCGGCTTCAATATCGCCAGCGTGCTGATCGTACTCATCCTCTGCGCCATCTACGTCGCATTCTGGTAGCACACGTATTCGTTAGCGCCGCCCGGCTATGCATTTCCGGGCGGTGCAACATACCTTTCTCCATGATACCCCTGAACTGGCGCTTCAGGATTTAAGGATACTCAGATGGCAGAATTCATCCCTGTTGACCCGTTTAACCTCGTGATCTTCGGGGGCACGGGTGACCTTTCCCGACGCAAGCTTCTGCCAGCCTTGTTTCACCGTTTTCTTGATGACCAGATCCCGCTGAACTCCAAGATTGTGGGCACGGCGCGCTCTGAAATGACGCGCAACGAATTCATCGAGATGGCGAAGACAAGCTGTAAATCAGCCACCGCAAAAGACACATGGTCTGAAGAGCATTGGGCGACCTTCGCAAAAATGCTGGACTATTCCCCGCTCGACATTGCAGGCCCTGAAAAACACTGGAAAGAGCTGAGCAGTAAGGTCGATTTCGACCGAACCGTTATCTATTACCTCGCCACCTCGCCTTCTCTTTATGTGAAGATCTGTCATGCGCTCAAAGCGGCAGACATGGTGTGCGATGCCTGCCGCATCGTTCTGGAAAAGCCGATCGGCAAAGACCTAGCCTCTGCCTGCGCGATCAATGATGGTGTCGGTGAGGTGTTTGACGAGGAACAGATTTACCGCATCGACCATTATCTCGGTAAAGAAGCGGTACAGAACCTCATGGTGCTGCGCTTCTCCAACACGCTGTTCGAAGCGCTATGGTCCCGCAACCACATCGATCACATCCAGATTACTGTCTCTGAGGACCTCGGTCTTGAAGGTCGTGCGGGCTATTATGATGGCTCTGGCGCGCTGCGGGACATGGTGCAAAACCACCTTCTTCAGCTACTCTGCCTCATTGCGATGGAGCCACCAAACTCCATCCATGCCGATGATATCCGCACCGAGAAGATTAAGGTTCTCCGCGCGCTGAAGCCCATCACCGGAGACACGGTGAAACGCAACACAGTTCGCGCCCAATATGTTGAAGGCCTGATCAACGGACAGCCAGCCAAAGGCTATCTGGAAGAACTGGGTGATGACAGCTCAGAAACAGAAACCTTCGTCGCCATTAAGGCAGAGATTGATAACTGGCGATGGGCCGGCGTCCCAATCTATTTGCGCACAGGCAAGCGTATGTCGCGCCGTGTGTCGGAGGTCGTCGTCCAGTTCAAACCGGTTGCGCACAATATCTTCGACACCAACCTTTCCGGCCCGAACCAGCTCGTTATCACGCTGCAACCTGATGAAGGTGTACGCCTCTCCATGCATATTAAAGAGCCGGGCCCTGGCGGACTGCGCATCAAGTCGCTGCCGCTCAACCTTGCCTACGCCGAGAACTTCATGCTCCGCTATCCGGACGCTTATGAGCGCCTTTTGATGGAAGTCGCGCGTGGCAATCTCTCACTCTTCATGCGCCGCGACGAAGTCGAAGCGGCATGGACTTGGGTGGACGGCATTATCGACGGCTGGAAACAGTCTGACGAAGCACCACAAACCTATGCCGCAGGCTCTGATGGCCCGATTGCTTCTGCCATGATGATGGATCGTGATGACCGCGCATGGCATGTGAGGACGACACCAAAATCATGACTTTCACTGCCTTCAAAACCAAAGCGGATGCCTGCGAAGCAGCCGCTGCCAAAATGCTCAACGGCCTGAAGGCAGCGCTTCACGAGCGCGGCAAGGCAACCCTGCTTCTGTCCGGAGGCTCGACGCCTGCACCAGCCTATAAGCGCCTCGCAGTAAATGATCTGCCATGGCATGAGGTGACGGTCGGTCTGGTCGACGAACGCTGGGTTGATGGGGGCAGCGACGCCTCCAATACACGCCTCCTGAAAGAGAGCTTTCTCGAGAAAGGCGCTGGCCCTGCGCGTTTCATTGAGATGAAGACCACGCATGATACGCCGGAAGCTGGCGAAGCTGACGTGAACACGGCTTACAGTGTATTCGCCAAACCTGACGTGGTTCTGCTCGGCATGGGGCCTGATGGTCATACGGCCAGCTGGTTTCCAGACAGTGTTGGCCTTGAGCGCGCATTGTCAGATGATCCGTCTCTTTATGCCGTCGCCATCGATGCAACAGACTGTCCGGTCGCGGGGAACCATACCGACCGGATGACCGTAACCCTTAATGTGGTGAACGCGGCGAAAACCGTCATTCTTCTCATCACTGGCGAGGAAAAGCGCGCTGTCCTTGAGGACACAGAGGCAAACCTGCCCATTCATCGCGCCCTCGCAGCCCGCAAAGACGATATGGAGGTGATCTGGGCCCCATGACGACACTTCATCCTGAAATCGAGCGCATCACACAGCGCATTATCGAGCGTTCGGCCGAAAGCCGCGCGCAATATCTGGAGCTCATCCGCGCGAACCGCCCTGACGGATTTGCCCGCAAAAAGCTGACCGAAGGCAATCAGGCTCATGCGAGCGCTGGCTGCGCCGTGATGGATAAGGTTCAGCTCCTCGGCGCAAGCTGGCCGAATATCGGCATTGTGACCGCCTATAACGACATGCTGTCCGCGCACCAGCCATATGAAACCTATCCTCAGATTATCCGGGACGCAGCGCGTGCGGCGAATGCCACCGCGCAAGTCGCAGGCGGTGTTCCGGCCATGTGTGACGGCGTCACGCAAGGTCAGGATGGTATGGAGCTCTCGCTCTTTTCGCGCGATGTAATCGCCATGGCTGCAGCGATTGCGCTGAGCCACGACACGTTCGATTCCACAATGTATCTCGGCGTCTGCGACAAGATCGTCCCGGGTCTCGTTGTGGCGGCCATGCGCTTTGGCTGGCTGCCTGCCGTGTTCGTACCGGCTGGGCCAATGCCGTCAGGCCTCCCAAACCCTGAAAAGGCGCGCATCCGTCAGGAGTTTGCACGTGGCAATGTGGGCCGCGACAAGCTTCTCGAAGCCGAAGCCGCAAGCTATCACGCGCCGGGCACATGCACTTTCTATGGCACAGCCAACTCCAATCAAATGGTGATGGAGATGGTGGGTCTGCACCTGCCAGGCGCTGCCTTTGTGCAGCCGGGCGAAGAACTACGCACCGCGCTCACCAAAGAAGCCACGAAGAAAGCCGCCGCTATCAGCATTGCGGGCGATTATACACCAGCCGGAGAGATGATCGACGAACGCTCCATCGTGAACGCCGTTGTCGGTCTGATGGCAACCGGTGGCTCGACCAACCTCGTCCTTCACCTTGCAAGCTTTGCAGCCTCTGCCGGTATCGTTCTGACGCCACAGGACATGGCCGAAATCTCGGCTGTTACACCGCTTCTCTGTCGCATCTACCCGAACTCCGCTGCAGACGTGAACCATTTCCATGCGGCAGGCGGTATGGGTTTCCTCATTCGCGAACTGATCAAGGGCGGGCTGGTCCACGCCGATGCACGCACGATCAATGGCACACTGGCCGATCAGGCGATGGAGCCGTTTATTGGCGCTGATGGTGACATCGAATGGCGCGAACCGCCGGAGACAAGCGGCGATCTTGAAATCCTCCGCCCTGTCGACCAGCCCTTCGATAATGAAGGCGGGCTGAAACTGCTCGAAGGTAATCTCGGCGAAAGCGTCACTAAAATCTCCGCTGTGAAGCCGGAGTACCGCCTCGTTGAAGCCCCTGCCCGCGTTTTCGATACGCAAGGCGATGTGAAAAAAGCCTATCAGGCTGGCGAACTGAATAAAGATGTCATCGTCGTTGTCCGCTTCCAGGGTCCGGGCGCGAACGGCATGCCGGAGCTGCACTCACTGACGCCTATTCTCGGCTCCCTGCAGGATGACGGCCATCATGTCGCGCTCGTCACGGATGGCCGCATGTCTGGTGCGTCGGGCAAAATCCCCAATGCAATTCATCTTTCCCCTGAAGGGGTGCGCGGCGGTCCAATTGCGCGCCTGCGTGATGGTGATCCACTGCGGCTGAACTGCGAGACGGGCGAGCTGAACTTCCTCGGCGATGCTGAAGAGTTTAATGCGCGCGCCCCTGCCGTGCACGTGCCGAACCAGACCGATACGGGCCTTGGCCGCGAGCTGTTTGCCACAATGCGCGCTGAAGCCGGTGACGCGGCATCCGGCGCGAGCTTCTTCCGATTTGCGGGGATGAACTGATGAGCAAGCCTGTTCTGGTCGGCGATGTCGGTGGCACGAAAATCCGCCTGGCACTGGCGTCATCCTCTTTGGGGCATGTCCAGCTGCACAATATCAAAGTGTATGACGATCCGACCATTCCGAGCTTTGAAGACGCCATTGAAGACTATCTCAGCTCAAGCGATGTAAGGCCCAAGTCTGCGCTATTTGCTCTGGCAGGCCCAATCGCAGATGACGGTTCGATCAAGCTGACCAACCGCACATGGCCTCGGGTCGTCCCATCTGTCATCCAGTCGCGTTTCCTCATAGACCGCGCGACAATCGTAAACGACTTTGCCGCTATGGCCCGCGCCATTCCGGAAATCCCGAATGACAGCTTCGAAACGGTGATCGAAAGCCATTTCAGCCCGGAAGGTCCGATCCTCGTGACTGGCCCGGGCACCGGACACGGCGTCTCCACACTCATTCAATCTGTCACCGGCGGATGGCGCGTCATGACAGGTGAAGGCGGTCACTCTGCCTTTGCGCCGCGCAATATGCGCGAAGCAGCCATCCGCGATGTGATAGCGCGCACCTATAATTACGTGTCCGTAGAAATGATCGTCTCCGGTCGCTGGCTCATGCCCGTCTATGAAGCCATTTGCGAACTTGAAGGCGTCACACCGGAAGATCTCTCTCCGCAAAACATTCTGGACCGCGCAGATGCCGGCGACAGGGTCTGCGTAGAAGTCTGCAAATTCCGCGCAAACGCCCTGATGGGCGCGGTGGGAGATGCCGCTCTGATTACAGGCGCACATGCCGGTGTTGTCCTGACGGGCGGCGTTGCAGAGCGTATGGTGAAGTGGCTGCGCACCACAGAAGCCAGTGATCGCTTCCTTGAACGCGGCCTCATGTCACCCTTCCTTGCGCACACACCTGTCAGCGTTCTGATGCATGATGAAGCCCCGCTTATCGGGGCTGCAGCGCTCGCTCTGGAATAGGACTTTACCCATGACGACCATCAGCCCTGCCGCAATCGAGCGCATGCGCACCTGCCGGATCATTCCGGTCATAACGATTAAAAGCCTTGATCAGGCGCTGCCTCTGGCAAACGCGCTCATCGCAGGCGGCGCCGATGTTCTGGAAGTCACGCTACGCACAGACTGCGCGCTTGAGGCGATCAAACAAATGGCGAATGCAAAGCTTGATGCGTTTGTCGGCGCGGGCACGATCACGCGCCCGTCTGATGTCGATGCAGCCGCCAAAGCTGGCGCCGAATTCCTCGTCACGCCCGGCACGACTGAAGAGTTGCGCACTGCACTCAAAGCCTATGACGGCGAGGTCTTTCCGGGCGCGGCGACAGTCTCCGAAGCGCTAAAGCTTCGAGATGAAGGCTTCGCGGTCCAGAAATTCTTCCCGGCCGAAGCGGCAGGCGGTGCGCCGTTTCTCAAATCCATCGCTGCACCGCTGCCTGATATCCGGTTCATGCCGACAGGCGGTGTCAGCCCGAAAAATGCGCGCGACTATCTCTCACTGCCAAACGTCATCGCTGTTGGCGGCTCGTGGATCGTCCCGAACGATCTCATCGAAGCTGACAAGTGGGCTGAGATCACAGCGCTCACGCAGGCCTCACGCGACGCACTGGCTTAGACGACCGGTTACATCCCCGTTCCGGTCGAGACGACCAGAAACACCAGAATCCGGATCATCGCTGTCGCCGCGCCGGTTACCCAGATGCGGCGGAAGAAGACCAGACCGAACACTACGCCCAGAAAGGCACAGCCAATCGATACGGCCCAGAAGCCCTGAAGATTGAACACGCCAAGCGCCAGCCAGAAAACGACCGACAGGCCAAAAGATACGATAAGCGCGAGCGCCGAGTGCTTGATTAGCGGCATGGATAAGCTCCGTTTCAACACGCATCATGCCGCGTCAGCCTCTCTCACGCGAGAGGCCGATCTGACGCAGGGCTACTTGTATCTGAAAACACAGTTTGATTTCTTGGCAGGCAGACCTGAGGAGACCCTATGGAAATCAGAACACTAAAGGGGCCGGACGAGATCATTCAGGCGATCCCGCACATTGCGCACCTGCGCCTGACTGTCTTCCATGAATGGCCCTACCTTTATGACGGCACGATGGAAGAAGAAGAGGTTTATCTGAAGCATTTCGCCCAATCCGAATTCGCCTGCGTCGGCCTTGCCGAGCATGAGGGAAAAGTCATCGGCGCGACCACGGCCGAGCCCTTCAAAGACACCCATGCCGATTTCCGCGCCCCGTTCGACAAGGCGGGTATAGAAACGGACAAAATCTTCTATTTTGGCGAATCCGTTCTGCTTCCGGAGTATCGCGGGCACGGTGTCGGGCATGCTTTCTTTGATATCCGCGAGGCGGCTGCATTGGCGTGCGGCGCAGACAAGACAGCCTTCTGCGCAGTTCAGAGACCGGACGCGCATCCGCTAAAACCAGACGATTATCGACCACTGGATGCATTCTGGCAAAGTCGCGGATATGAACGACGGAATGACCTTGTGTGTGCGTTCAAGTGGAAGGACCGGGGCGACCAGGCGCAAACAGAGAAAAACCTGACATTCTGGCTACACGACCTTTAGCCGGAATTCACAGGAATAAGCGCAGCGCCCCACCCGCAGCCTTGCAAGCTGCTCTGTGGAGGATACGCTGACATTATGAACCGACATTCGCCCTTGCTGAACGCCCTGTTGTCGCCTGCCCAGATGGGGCATGCAGACCAGATGACCATTGATGCCGGCACGCCCGGCATCGAACTCATGGAACGCGCCGGTCGCGCCATTTTCGACCGCGTTCTCACCGCCTATCCGGATGCTGAAACAATCCATGTGCTTTGCGGCCCGGGAAACAATGGCGGCGACGGCTTTGTCGTTGCCGAACTTCTGCGTCAGGCGGGGCGGACTGTGCGCCTCTCTACGCTGGGCTCTACGGATGATCTGAAAGGCGATGCCGCACTCGCTTTCCGCCAATGGCGCGGCGAGACCATCGCGCTGCATCCGGCAGACCTGAAAGAGGCCGATCTGCTGATCGACGCTGTATTTGGCGCGGGCCTGGACCGCCCGGCTGAAGGAACGGCCGCAGCCTATATCATCTCGATGAACCATTCCGGCGCGCCTATCCTCTCTGTCGACCTGCCAAGCGGCGTGTGCGGCGCAACGGGCCGTGTTGGCCGTGACAGCGTCCATGCGGATGAGACCGTTACCTTCTTCCGCAAGAAGCCGGGCCATCTTCTCAATCCGGGCAAAGCCCATTGCGGCAACATTACCGTCGCCGACATCGGCATTAGTGACGAGACGCTGGAGAAGCTTGGCGTGACCTCTTATGAAAACGCGCCAGGTCTCTGGCAGGCGCATTGGCCGGGCTATTGCGAGAACGTCAACAAATACACGCGCGGCCATGCCATGGTTGTCTCAGGCGGCCCGCTTTCAACTGGCGCGTCACGTCTCTCAGCCGTGAATGCCCTTCGCACAGGTGCTGGCCTTGTCTCGCTGGTCGGTTCACCGGACGCGCTGACGGTCCATGCCGCGCATGTGACATCCGTTATGCTGAAGCCTGCATCAACGCCGCAGGAACTGAAAGAGCTATTGTCAGACGTACGCGTATCCGCAGCGGCCATTGGCCCGGCGCTCGGCACGGATGTCGAGGCACGCAAGCTGGTCGATATCGCCCTCTCCTGCCCGCCAGCCCTCACGCTGGACGCAGATGTCTTCACCCTGTTCGCAGATGACCCGCCCGCCCTGTTCGACTGGCTGAAGCACCGTGATCGCACATGTGTGCTCACGCCTCATGTCGGCGAATTCAAGCGTCTGTTCGGTGCTATCCCACAAGATGGAAACCGTCTGGATGCGGCCCGTGAAGCTGCAGCACTTTCAGGCGGCGTAGTCGTACTTAAAGGGTCGGACACGATCATCGCCGAACCGGGCGGGCGTGCCGCAATCAATTCGAATGCGCCGCCATGGCTGGCGACTGCGGGCTCCGGCGACGTGCTGACCGGGATTATCACCGGCCTGATGGCGCAAGGCATGCCAGCCTTCGAAGCCGCCTGCGCTGGCGTGTGGCTTCATGGCGAAGCGGGCAATCGCTGCGGACCTTACCTCATCGCTGACGATCTGGAATCGGGCCTTGCCGAAGTTCTGGAAGAAGACAGCCATGACTGGTCCACGCCGGACGATGAATGATTTAGACTGATCGATGCGGCGCGGGCTTGCTCCAGACAGCGAATACTTCTTCGCGTTTCTGCCCCTCGCGCTGCTCATCCCGCTTTATTTCATCTTGCGAGCGCTGCTCACAGGCCATTGGCGTCGCACGCGCATTAAACCGCTCTTCAATGGCCGGTATGCTCATCTGATGCAGCGTAAATACTGGGGAGCAGCCTTCATTGCCTGTCTGGTATGGACAGTAGGCGCAGTTATCTGGATTTCCAGCCAATAAAAAACCCGGCCAATGAGCCGGGTTTTTATGTTCTTTTTTAAGGTGCGCCTAGAGGCCGCGAATGCTTTCGCGGTTATCGAGGAACCATTGATAAGCGTTCTCGACACCGGCACGCAGAGAGTACTTCGGCTCCCAGCCAAGGCCTTTGAGGCGGTCAACCTGCATCAGCTTACGCGGCGTACCGTCAGGCTTGGATAGATCGTGAACAATCTCACCGTCATAACCGACCACATCCATGATCAGTTTGGTGAGTTCGAGAATGGAGAGATCTTCACCCGAACCGATATTGATGTGATCCGGATCGGAGAAGTTTTTCAGAAGGAAGATCATCGCATCTGCGCAGTCATCCACGTGAAGGAATTCACGCTTAGCACTACCTGTACCCCAGATTTCGATGCTCTTCTGGCCGCTCTGCTTAGCGTCATACACTTTGCGGATGATCGCTGGCAGAACGTGGCTGTTCTTCAGATCGAAATTGTCATTCGGGCCGAACAGGTTTGTCGGCATGCCGGAGATATAATCGCAGCCATACTCTTTGCGATACGCCTGACACAGCTTGATGCCGGCAATTTTCGCAATCGCATACCACTCGTTCGTCGGCTCGAGCGGACCTGTCAGCAGAGCATCTTCCGGGATCGGCTGAGGCGCCATTTTCGGATAAATGCACGATGATCCGAGATAGACGAGTTTCTCGACGTCATTCTTGTAGGCCGAATGAATGAGGTTTGCCTCGATCATCAGGTTTTCGTAGATGAACTGCGCCGGATAGGTGTCGTTTGCGAGAATGCCGCCAACTTTGGCAGCCGTGACGAACGCGACGTCCGGCTTGTTCGCCGCCATCCATTTTTCGACTTCGTCCTGACGGGTGAGATCCATGTCCGCACGTGATGCGGTCAGAATTTCTACGCCTTCTTCCTGCTCCAGTCGACGCACAGTCGCCGAGCCGACCATACCACGATGGCCGGACACGAAAATTTTCTTACCCTTAAGGTCAAAACTCATGATCAGTTTTCCAGGCTGACCGGAAGATCCAGACCGTGCTTTTTCAGCAGTATAGTACGCTGAGACGCCTTGTAGTCTTCTGCAACCATTTCAGCGCACATTTCTTGCGCTGTGATTTCCGGAACCCAACCGAGCTTCTCTTTCGCTTTTGTCGGATCGCCAAGCAGCGTCTCGACTTCAGCAGGACGGAAATAGCGTGGGTCGATGCGCATAATCACATCACCAACCTTCACAGCCGGTGCTTTGTCGCCATCAACAGCCGCTACAGTTGCAATCTCGTCGACCCCTTCACCGGTGAATTCGATTGAAATGCCTAGTTCATTTGCCGACCATGTGATGAACTCGCGAACAGAATACTGAACACCTGTCGCGATGACGAAGTCTTCCGGTGCATCCTGCTGAAGCATCATCCACTGCATGCGGACATAGTCTTTCGCATGGCCCCAGTCACGCAGCGCATCGATGTTACCCATGTGCAGGCAAGGCTCGAGGCCGAGCGCAACGTTCGCCAGACCACGTGTAATCTTACGCGTCACGAAGGTCTCACCGCGGCGCGGAGACTCGTGGTTAAATAGAATACCGTTGCACGCATACATGTCGTAAGATTCACGGTAATTCACCGCGATCCAGTATGCGTATTGCTTAGCAACCGCATATGGCGAGCGCGGGTAGAAAGGTGTCGTTTCTTTCTGAGGAATCTCCTGCACGAGACCATAAAGCTCGGAGGTAGATGCCTGATAGAAACGGCATGTCTTTTCCATGCCGAGGAAACGCAGCGCCTCGAGAATACGCAGTGTACCGATCGCATCAACGTCCGCTGTATATTCAGGGGCTTCAAAGCTGACCGCGACGTGTGACTGAGCGCCAAGGTTATAGATCTCGTCAGGCTCGATATCACGGATAAGGCGTGTCAGGTTCAACGCATCGGCCAGATCGCCATAATGCAGCTTCATTTTTGGTGCTGGCGCGTGAGGATCTTCGTAAAGGTGATCAATACGAGCGGTATTAAACAGCGACGAACGACGCTTGATACCGTGTACCTCATATCCTTTTTCCAACAGGAACTCAGCCAGATACGAGCCGTCCTGGCCAGTAATCCCGGTAATCAATGCTTTTTTCATGTAATCCCCAATCGATACTCAGCGCCGAAATGTCCCGAATACTCAGAGTGCTAAACGCAAACCACAGGCGGGAAAGTCCACCCCTTTCGACAAGGGCAAACCTGCACAAATTCGGGCAAGAAACAAGCTGACAAACCCAAAAATTTCCCTTGAGTTTGGGTATATTCCGGAGGCGCACAAAAATTTCGCACCGACTTTCAATTAACTTTCAAAACCGGATATGCCCGAACACGCTGATAAAAGATAATTCAGCTGCTCTGGCGCAGCTTTCTATGCCACCGCCACGCATCAGCCACGATGTTTTCAAAGCTGTACTCCGGCCTCCAGCCAAGTACTTCAAATGCTTTAGCGTTGTCCGCGACCAGCATGGCGCTATCGCCGCTACGACGTGGCCCTTCTGTCACGGGAAACGGTCGCCCTGTCACTTTATGAATTGCGTCCAGCAGCTCTTTAATGGTTGTCCCGTCGCCCGTGCCGAGGTTGAATGCCCTGCCCTTCGCGCCGCCAAGCAAATAGTTCAGCGCCTTCACATGCGCGGCTGCGATATCGCAGACATGTACATAGTCGCGCACACATGTCCCGTCGCGGGTCTCATAATCCGTCCCGTTTATCTGAAATCCGTTCCTCAAACCGAGCGCCGTATCAAACGCAAGCGGAATGATATGGGTCTCGGGCTCATGCCATTCACCAATGCGTGCCTCAGGGTCAGCACCGGCTGCGTTGAAATAACGAAGCGCCACAGAAGGAAAACCGGACAGCTCACGTAGGTCGTTCAGCACCTGCTCAATGATAAGTTTGGACCGGCCATAAGGATTGAGGGGATCCTGAATATGAGTTTCATCCATTGGCACGTCATGCGGCTCACCATAGGTCGCGCAGGTTGATGAAAACACAAAGGCCTGAACGCCGGCATCCTTCGCCGCCGCGATCAGATTGATCGCTCCCGATACATTATTCTCATGAAACGACAGAGGATCCTTCATCGATTCACCGACTTCGATCAGACCCGCGAAATGCATCACACCAACGGGATTGTACGTATCGAAAGCCGCATCGAGATCGACGCGGCTACGGATATCGCCTTCAACGAAAGGGCCCCATTGCACAAAGGCTTTGTGACCATTGGAAAAGTTGTCGAACACCACGGGGGTATAGCCAGCCTCTTTCAGAGCCAGACAGGCATGAGATCCGATATAACCGGCTCCACCAGCCACCAGAACGGTTTGCGACATACTTTCGGCCCCTTCGGGGATCTTCCAGTTTCAGATTACTCGAGCACTCTTACGGTATTTCCGCAGTCAGGCCAGACCCGAAATAAGCTCAACACCAATGTGATGGCTGCGATCATTGTCAGTTTTAAGAGGAAATGGTGGTTCGGGGGAGACTTGAACTCCCGACCTCGCGATTATGAGTCGCGCGCTCTAACCAGCTGAGCTACCGAACCAAACCGATGAATGAGCGCCGCTATATACGCGGGCAATTCCCATCCGACAAGCATAGAATGTAAGTTTTCTCGCCATTTTCAGGACCACAATTACGAAGGCTGACATTGCGGTGATAAATTGCGTAATCCCACCCGGTCAGAAAAGCGAAAGCGGCGCCCTCGCAAGGTGACGTTTATGCAACATTTCGCACAAAATGAGCAAATCCTGCCTCATATGGACAGAATTCTGCCATTCTGCATACAGATCATCCAATCCTGCACAATTCAGAGCAAATCAGCACTTGCCAAAGGCAGTTTCTTTCTGTTTATACCGCTTTTTAGAAAAAGACTTGCATAAAGCGCACTAAAAGAACCAATGAGTGCAATGCGAGGGACATTTTTGAGCGGCGAGGGAAAAATGTTGTCTGTTGAACTGGATCAAATCGATAAGAACATTCTTGAACTGGTTCAGAATGATGCGAGCCTGTCCGTCGCGGACATCGCTGAAAAGGTGGGCCTCTCTTCTTCGCCATGCTGGCGCCGCATCAAGCGGATGGAAGAACAAGGCGTCATTCAACGCCGCGTGACGGTTCTCGACCGCAATGCTCTTGGCCTGAACTTCGAAGTGGTTGCTTCTGTTAAGCTGCAGCTGCCGAACCGCGAGAATCTGGAGAAATTCGAGCAGGCCATCGAAGACTGGCCGGAAGTTGTAGAATGCATGACCGTGACAGGCGCTGTGGACTATATCATCCGCGTTCTGACGCTCGACATGCACGCTTATGACGACTTCCTGCGCGACAAACTTCTGTCACTTGGCCTGGTGTCAGATGTTCAGTCCCGCATCATTGTACGTGTCTCCAAACGAACCACAGCTGTTCCGCTGTCGCTCGTTGAAGACGCGCCGGCTTCCGGATCAAAGTAAGCCGTCACCTTCTACGGCAAACCCGACATTCTGCACGCCCGCACTGCGCGACTGATCCACTGAGTGAATAACCAGCTGGTTTCGTGCCTGCGGGTGCGCCTGAACAATCACGCTGATATCCGGATTTTCAGCCACGGCCCGTTCAACGCGGGCGTGGATGCCTTCAACATCGATCAAGCAAAAATGCTTATTCCAGAGCGAATAGACATAACCCGCAAACTGTGCAGGCTCCTGTATTGGTCTTGCTCTTGCCTCATAGCCGACATGATCGGCGGCAAAAGCTCGGACATACAAAAGCATAAGGTCACGGGGACGACGCATGTTGCCAGCTATCAAACCAATCAAAACCACCGGCCTTGCAGGCCTGACGCTTAGCGCGAGCCTGATCGCGCTATCAGCGGCCGCAGATCCAAACCCTGTCCTGTCCTCGACCAGCTACTTCACCAGCGAAGGGCGCACTGAAGCCAGCCTTCTCGATCTGCAGACTTTGAACGTGGATGTCAGCCTCAATGGCGGCTTTGCCGAAACAACCGTTCTCGCCGAGTTCATGAACCCGAGCGAAGAAACCCTCGAAGGTAACTTCACACTCGACATGCCAGCAGGCGCCATCCTCACCGGATACGGCCTCGACATTAACGGCGCCATCCGCGACGGCGTGATCGTCGAGAAACTTCAGGCTGAACGGGTATTCAATGAGCGTATTCGACAGCGCGTAGATCCGGGCCTTGCCGAAGTCAGCCGTACGAATGCCTTTGAGACGCGCGTTTTTCCCATCATGCCGGGCCAGACCCGCCAGATTTCGGTGACATTCGCAACACCCGTCAGTGACGACCACCCATACCGCCTGCCATTGGAAGCAGGCGAAGATACCATAAACGCGACGATCACAGTCAGCGGCGACATCACCCTTGCCGACGTCAGCATGCCTGGTGAACTGGAAGCGCAATGGGATGCACGCAATGACCGCGCTCTGCTGACAACCGAGAACCTACCCCTGAACGGAGACCTGCTCGTCACGCCTGCCAGCGTTGAACCGGTCAGCGTCAGCCGTCACTCCAACGGCCAGCATTTTGTTGCGATTGATCTGCCATCAGAAACCGCAAGCATACCGTTCAGCCCTGCTTCTGTTCGCGTGCTCTGGGACACGTCTCTATCGAACGAGGAGAGTTCTGAACAGGCGCTGGATTTCTTCTCCTATTTGTTCTTTGAACTTCGGCCCTTCTCACTTGAGCTGGTGCCATTTGCGCGCGGCCTACGTGATAGCGGACGCGTCGATATGCGTCCTGAACCGGAAGAACTTCGCCATTTCGTTTCAGAGATCGACTTTGATGGCGCAACCGACCTGCGGGCCATTTTCGCGGCCGAGGCAGAGCGCCCGCGCGTAGACGTCTGCTTCCTCGTAACTGACGGGCGGATCACTTTCGGAGATATGCCGGATGTGCAACTTCCGTGTCAGCTTCACGTCGTCAGCGCGTCACCCGAAGCAGATGATGGCGCACTGAACCTGCTCGCCGAACGCGGCGGTGGCCATTATCTCGATCTTGCCGAAATCGGTCCGCAACGCGCCGAAGCCCGCCTTTCTCAATCAGTCATGTCGCCGCGGCGTTTGCTCGTCGATGGTCGGGACGTCATGGACGAAGCCGAATGGATCGACGATGGCGACCGGTTCCGCCTGTTTGCACCTATCCGCAGAAACGCAACCAATGTCGTCGCCGAGATAGGTGGACGGGTCATTTCACAATCCATCTCGCCGGCGAACGCACCTGAAAATAGCGGTGCGGGCTCTTTCTGGGCACGCGAGCTGATTACAACGCTTCGCGCTATTGGCGCCAGCCGCGCCGACATCGTAGATGCAAGCCAGGAATTCTCTGTTGTTACAGATGAAACCTCGCTCCTCGTTCTTGAGACGATCGAAGATTATGTGAACAACGACATCAATCTGCCGGAGGACAGCTTCAGCAAGGATGAGCAGGAGCGATATACTGCGCTTCTGGATGCGCATATTGATCGTATGGAGCGAGAACAAGCTGAACGCATCGAGAATGTGACCAGCTACTGGGAGCGTCAGGTCTCTTGGTATGAAGCAAAGTTCGACCCGGAAGACGACAGCAGCAACAGCGCTGAATACGAACGTGAAGTCCTCTATCTGGATGACATGGTTCCGCCACCACCACCTCCTCCACCTCCTCCGCCGCCACCACCTCCTCCGCCGCCGCGTCCGGACGGATCCCTTTCGTCTCCTGTGTTCGAAGAAACACTTCAGGAGTCAGAAGAAATCGTGGTGACAGGCTCGGCCGCACCAGCGGCTCCACCGAACCCGCTGGCAGAGCCAACCCAGCTTGATCAGGGGCGAAACGGATCAGGTGCCACGTCAGTTGTGGAGATTGAGCGCTGGACACCAAACCGGCCTTATCTGGAAGCCGCCGAAGGCATGTGCGCTGATGATCTTTACGAGGTCTATCTGCGTGAGCGCGCCGAATACGGCTCACTGCCAAGTTATTTCCTCGAATTTGCGGACCTTTTCGAACAATGCGGTGACATTCGCCGCGCAACCGAAACCGCGCTGACGGCTCTGGAACTTTCAACCTCAAACCACGACACGCTGACCGCCGTTGGCCAACGTCTGATGCGCTATGGAGACATAGACCGCGCGGTGGACCAGTTCCGCCGGGTGACCGAGATTGATCCATCCCGCCCGCAGCCATGGCGTGATCTCGCGCTTGCGCTGGATGCGAGCGCTGACCTGCCCGGCCTCAGCGAAGCTGAACGCCGCGCGCGCCTGGGTGAAGCGCTGGAACATCTGAACCACGTCATCTCCTCCCCGTGGAGCTGGTATTATGACGGTATTGAAGGCATCTCCGTGCTGGAGGCGAACCGCGTTCTCGACCGCCTGCAGGCTGCAGGCGGCAATGGCGAGCTGCCAAGCGAAGCCCTTGAGGGCGACATGCCGGTCGATCTGCGTATCGTTGTCGGCTGGAATGTCGATGAGGTCGACATGGACCTCTGGGTGACAGACCCGCGCGGTGAGCGTGTTTATTACGGTAACGATCTCTCTGCGATTGGCGGGCGGATTTCCAACGATATGACAGACGGCTACGGACCGGAGGAGTTCATGCTGCGCAATGCCATTCCGGGCGTCTATACGGTGGAGATGGATTATTTTTCAACGGATGTTGTGAACCCGAATGGCGCCGTCGCGATCAATGCCGAGCTCTGGCAAAACTACGGCACACCGGACGAACGCGTCCAGCGCGTCGAGCTTGAGTTTGACGATGTCGATCAGTCGGAATATCTCGTCGCGACCATCACCGTAGAAGGCGACGACTAGACCGCAATGACTGTACTGAAACCTACATTCCGGCCGGCACGTTTTGAAGATGTGCCGGCTATTCTGGATCTCATCGTCAAAGGCGCACCGGGCAATGAAGTCCGCGTTGAGAATTCACCGGAAGCTGCCTATAGTGCCGTCTTTGATGCTATCGAACGCGATGACAACCAGATGCTGTTCGTCGGCGAACTGGCCGAACGCGGTGTCGTCTCCACCATGCAGCTCATCTTCATCCCGACGCTGGTAAATGGCGGCAGCTGGCGCATGGAAATGGAGAGCGTACACGTCAATCCAGACTGCCGCGGCCATAGCATTGGCAAGCAGATGGTTGATCTGGCGGTTTCAATTGCGAAAGATCGCGGCTGCAATCTCATCCAGCTGACCAGCAACAAACAAAGGCCCGACGCCCACCGCTTCTATGAGCGATACGGCTTTGCGCGCTCGCATGAAGGTTTCAAGTTCTATCTCTGATCCGGATTGGCATAACGTTCACTGATCGCCGCCATCTCATCCAGACTGAATTGTACCGTGGGCCGTCCGGGCCTGAACGACCAGGCGAGATAGGCGCCAAACAACAGCAGTATGATGACTGGAGGCGCGGCTGCGCCCATGCGATCAGGCTTATCTATCAGAAGCAGAGCCCCCATGACTGCGGCGAACAGAAAAGCAATCACACCAATCACAAAATAGATCCACGCATAGGTTTTCGGCTGCCCGTAATCGATTTTCACATCAGGCCGTGCCGCTTTCAAAGCAACGCAAACGCTGTGAAGCATCCCATAATAGCCAGTCCGGATGGAGCTATCCGCGCCCATACCAATAGGCACGTTTATATTCAGCGCATAGCTGTCCCCATTGCCGTCTTTCAGGTCAAACCCGTAAAAATCAACGGTCTTCACACGCGATGTCCAATACCGGGCGGAGCTGAGATCAACCCATCTCAGGATTTTGCTGTTACCGTCTTTATCAATACGCAAACCATCCTGATCCCAGTGAACGGTTTGATTTCCGGAGAGCGCGGCGGGTGCGTATTCATAGCGTGTCATTCGGCGAAAATAACGCAAATCATACAACCTTACATCATCCGTTTCGGGGAGGTCGTCTCCAACGATGACAAATTATTCACGGGCATCCTCACGCAACGAACGGTAGTTTGCATGAATGTGGGCGGATGAGATCAGACGGAAAGCAACGCAATCGTGGCACGTTTCAGCAGCTGTCCTGCTGCATGCAGCGCTAGGAATGGTGATACTCTCATACAAACCTTCTGCTCGAACAGTCGAATTGGTGACACCCATAGATTTATCACTATTTACAATCGAACCTTTGCCTCTGGCAGCCCCCGAACCATTGTCGACTGATGAACCAGATCAAACTTCGGAGCAGACAGATTTACCCACACCAGCCCCATTCGGTTCTCAGGACATAGACCTTTCACCGCCCAGCCGATTGGTTGCGCCTGATGAGACCGCATCAGGCAATCCGCCCATAGACAGAGATATGCCTTTTTCTCAGCCGCCTGATTCTGTTGAACGCCCCGAAATTTCGCAAGACTGGATCATTGAGGATAATGACGTCTGGTTCGGAGTTCCTGACACCTCCGCAACAGAGGAAGTAAACGCCCTACGCGCGCTTGCTTGTCTACGACTTGGAAGCGAAAGAGATAGTGATCCGCGCTGCGGATCCCCAACGAACTCAGCGCTCCCTGAAGGGCTTCAAATTGCAAGAAGTGACGATCTGATGGGCCCCGAGATCAACGATAATCCATTCGCGAGCGCATTGGATCTATTCCGTGATAGCCAATATGCAGACAGAACAACGACCTATAGTACATTCAGTCAGCGCACGAGTGATCACCAGCACGCACAGCCGATGTTCAGCTACCGCTCGTCAGCCGAGCGCGACTTGACGGGCAATCTGAACTCAGCGCCGCATCCCGGCGACTAGGAAAGCCCGGATGTAGCCTCTTCATAGGCCTCGCTGGCTTCCAGCCATTCCGTTTCAGCGACTTCGGCAAGATCGGTTTGTTCTGCCCGCTCTTTCATGAGCGCCTGCATCCGTTCGGATGAAAGGTTTGGCTGCACCAGTTCCTCATCAATCGCTGCCACACGTGCATTGGCTTTCTCAAGCCGTTTCTCCGCGGCGTCGGCTTTCTTTTTCAGCGGAGCTGCCGCTTTGCGTGCATCAGCAGCCTTCTGACGTTGAGCGGCTTTATCGACCTTCTCAACCGGCTGCTCAACGACGACCTCTTCCTTTGGCGCAGGCGCTTTAGAGGTTTTTGACTGGTCGCGGTCGGCCGCCATGACGAGCTTCTTATAGTCGTTCAGATCGCCATCATATTCGCGGGCCTTACCATCCTTCACCAGCCAGAGCTGGTCGGCAGTGCCTTCGGCCAGATAAACATCGTGGGTGATGAGCAGCACAGCGCCCCGATAATCGTTCAGCGCGTAGATCAGCGCTTCGCGGCTATCAATATCAAGGTGGGAGGTCGGCTCGTCGAGGATAAGAATGTGCGGCTCGGTCATGGCCATCAGGCCCATCAGCAGGCGCACTTTCTCGCCGCCGGACAGCTTCTCAACCTTGGTTTCGACCTTCTCTACAGAAAAGCCTAGCTGGGCCGCCTTTGCGCGTACCTTGGCTGGCAGAGTGCCTTTCGGCATGGCGCGCTGCACGTGGTCGTAAACCGTCTCGCCAAGGCTGAGTTCATCCATCTGGTCCTGGCTGAAATAGCCGATCCGGATGGAGCCCGGCGCTTTTCGTTCGCCATCCATCAGCTGAAGCTTCTGCGCAATGGTTTTAACAAGCGTCGTCTTGCCCTGCCCGTTCGTACCGACAATCGCGATGCGGTCGTCAGGGTCTACGCGCAGATCAACCTCAGTCAGAATGACGGCATTCTCGCCATAGCCGCAGCTTGCACCGCGCAACTCAAGCAAAGGCGGCGCAAGCTGGGCTTCCGGCGCCGTAAAATGAAACGGCACCGTGCGCTCCGAAACAGGAATAGCGATGTCCTTCATCTTTTCTATCATTTTGATGCGGGACTGGGCCTGCGTGGCCTTGGACGCCTTTGCCCGGAAGCGGTCGACAAAGCTTTGTAGGTGGGCGCGTTCGGCATCCTGCTTCTTCTTCATCGCTTCCAGCTGAGCGTATTTAATCGCGCGCATGCGCAGATAATCATCATAGCCGCCCGTGGTGAGCTCAAGTTTCTTATGATCGAGCGCCAGCGTGTGCGTGACACAGGCGTTCAGCATTTCACGGTCGTGGCTGACGAGGATCACCGTGTTTGGATAGGCCCGAAGATAGTTTTCCAGCCAGGCAGCACCTTCAAGGTCGAGATAGTTGGTCGGCTCGTCGAGCAGCAGCACATCAGGCTGGGCAAACAGAACACCCGCAATGGCCGCACGCATCCGCCAGCCACCGGAGAATTCCTTCGACGCGCGGTGCAAATCTTCAGGCGTGAAGCCAAGGCCCATCAAAACTTCGCTGGCACGTGCCTCACCAGACCATGCATCGATATCCAGAAGACGTTCATGGATTTCACCGATGCGATCAGGATCGGTCGCAGTTTCAGACTCCGTCATCAGCGCATGGCGCTCGGCGTCTGCTTTCAGAACGACTTCGAGAATAGTCTCGTCGGTCGGCGCGACTTCCTGCGCGACCCAACCGAGCGTCGCGCCCTCATTGAAGCGGATAGATTCATCCTTGCCTTTACGGTCATGCGCCTCACGGATCAGCCCGAGCAATGTCGACTTGCCTGTACCGTTGCGCCCGACAAGGCCAACCTTCCAGCCTTTCGCAAGCTGTGCGGACGCCTCCTCGAACAGGGTGCGTGTACCAAAAGCGAAGGTGAGGTCTGTGATCGTTAGCATGCGCGGGGTGTGCCACGCCGCGCATTAAAGTCAATCACTCAGGACGGGCTAAACAGGGTCTTCGTCGTGATATTCGAACCGATCCATCAGATGGTGTTCGGTTTCGTGCACTTCCCGCTCTTCTTCACGGGCTTCCTGATTGCGGTCAGACTGAGAAATGAAGCCGAGCGAGCCGTCTGCATTAGTTGTGCAGGCTGCCATCATGAGCGCCAAAAGCGTTGCCGAAATCGTCTTCATATCAAACTCCCGTTTTATGCGCCCATTCTGACATGAAACCAGAGAGCGGCCAAATCACGCTGCGAGTTTGTCTGGAAGGCCCGGAAGCCAGACCAGAAGGCCAACAGCGCCGAGCTCCATGAGGAAGACTGCGAACGCTGTCTCCACCATGCCGTGTTCTACGAAAGGCGCCAGAATAGCGGTACCGCCAGCGACTGCTGCAAAGAGCGCAAGCACCAACAGGGACGATGCGCGATCATCCTGCCCGCCGCCTGCAATAATCGCGCGCAGAAAGCCCGGCGGACCTCTGATACCGAGCGCAAGGTTCAAAGGCGCGAACAGAGCCGCCACGACCAAAGGCTCCTGCCCGCCACTCAACGCATAGAGCAGGATAAGCAGGGCAGCGATCATTGAGATGAATGTACCAAGCCAGATGACTTTTTCTGCGCCAAACCGGTCGACAAAATAGCTCGTCGAGTTGCTGGCAATGATGAAGCAGGCGACACCGGCGCACTGCATGATGATGAAATGCGTCATGCTCCCACCCCAGGCCCGCACGAAGATGGCTGGCGCGCTGAAAACCAGCACGATCAGTCCGCCAACGCATAGCGCCTGTGACAACGAATAACGCAGATAAACCTTCGACTTCAGGAGAGAGAGATAGCTGCCGCGATTGCCCTCGCCTTGTGAGCGCGGAATCCATTTTCCGACAAAGAACACAACCGCCGCAACGGCAGCGCCAATCACGGTCAGAATGTAAAAGCTCAGCGTCCAGCCGCCAATGTCCAGAAGCCAGTAGCCGATGATCGGCCCCATCGCTGGCGCGAGCGCTTCAAGGCTGGAGAAAATACCCAGCGCGCGGGTTGCGCCTTTTTCGGAAAAGAGCTGACGCATAATGCCAGGCGCAATCACGGTAGACCCGGCTGCAAAAACGCCCTGAAACACCCGCAGAATGACGAGCGGCCAGATCGCCGTGACCTGTGTTGCCATAAAGGAGGAGAGGCCAAACCCGACCATCGCGACGATCAGAATATGGGGCCTGCGGAAACGCCAGGTAATCGCGCCGAACAGAAACAGGCCAAGCGCATGCCCGCCAATAAAAGCGGCCAGAATGTACTGTGTCTCCGTCGCGGTACCATTCAAAATCTCCGGGAGTTCCGGAACAGCGGGCAGAACGAGATCGGTCGCCATGAAACCGGCGAGCGATGCGAAAAGAAGAATACCGCAGACAAATATGCGAACAGAGAGGCTCATTGTGTCGCCATTCGCTCAGCGCGAGGCAAAAGACAACAGCCCGAATGCAATCGGCTGCCATTCTTTTTCAAATCATCTCCAGAGAGACGCAGGGAAGATCAGTTCCAGTCTGGCAGATTCGGGATCGAATGAATGAAAGACAGCGCCTCCTCACGGAAAGCGGTTCTCGTCGGCGCAAACGCATTCGGGTCTTCAAAACTCGCCGTGTAGAGATCTATCTGATCCGTCCGCGAATTCGACATGTAGGCAATCTGCGACCCGCACTTCTTGCAGAAAAGGCGTTCGGCCTTTTCAGAATGCGCATAGCTGGCCGGCGTATCACCCGTCCAGCGAACGCTATCGCGAGAGAAGCCAACAAATGCGGTAAACGGCGAAGACGTTGCGCGCCTGCAGCTTTCGCAATGACATACGGCGCTCCATATCGGGTCGCCTACGACTTCAAACGATAAAGCGCCGCACAGGCACTGTCCCTTGGCCATGGATCGCTCCCTGTAATCCGGGTTCAATGCCAGTCTTACCGCAAATTCTTAATCTGCTGAAAATGCCGCTTGCTCTGAATACGCTTTCCCTTAGGTTAGCGTGCTCTATTTACCTGAGTACTCCATGTTTTCGTTTTTCAAGAAAAAGAAAAAGAGCGATCCGCGACAGCGCAGACCCATGGCAAAAGGTCCGCTAAAGCTCGTTCGCTTCTCGGAAACAAAGATGGCAGCGGCGCAGGAGCAGCTCACCGACGGATACGTCGCAACCGGCGCCTTCGGCATTCCCGATCTTTTGAAGACATATCACAAACTTCAAAGCGAGCATGAGAATATGAAAGTCGTCACCAGCCTTGATGACTTTCAGGCGTCTTACACCTCGTATCATGCAGCCGAGCGCTACGGCCTGAATGATACCGGCGACGTGGATAGATCACTGGCACCCGCCGACCGATTCGATGAGACGGGAGAATACCTCGGCGAGATGAATACGCCTGAAGAATTCCCCATCCGTGAAGCCAATTTCCGCCGTCAGCTCGAGACAATGTCATTTGATGAGGTGAGCGCCCGTCTGCGGACAAACACAGAGCTGACCCTATGGGACGAGTACTGGAAGGACGTGAGCACCTACGCCAAAAAGCTCGATGGCATCAGTGTGTTCAATCTGGCACCCGTTCGCCATGCCTATGAAACGCTGATCGCTTTTCCGAACGGCTATTTCGGACCGGACGGCCCTGAAGGCGATCTCAACCCTTTCGAAAATCACGAGCTGGCCCGTCATCTGGAAGAACGCGCAGGGCTTACCCTGTTTGGCATTGGCTCTGCCTATCTCGCCTTCACCTGGGATGGGGATGTGACAGACACCATGCTGGACACGCTGACCTCAATCTGCGCCATTCCGGACGATGCCGGTTTCCGGTCAAAATTGAAAGCAGACATGGCAAAGCGAGGTTATGTGCTCGTCACATATCACGGAAGCTAGGCAGCCTGCTTTGGCCAGCTGATCCCCTGCATCGCGAGCATGCGCTTATATGCAGGCCGGTTTCGGGTCGCCTCGACAATCTTACCGAGATTTTTCCAACGCCACATCGGCATGCCGGTCACAGCACTCCACCGGGCAAGCTCCGTCAGATAGATATCAAGCGCAGTAAAACCGACAGACAGGAATGTGCCGTCTGACACGTTTGAATCCAGATAGTCACACTGAGTGATCATGCGGTCGGCGGCACGCTCACGAACCCAGTCCTGATCGTCTGCAAACCGCCCCCAACGCTCTGGCCACATGAATTCCATCAACGTCGCCTTGGGCGATGTCGTCATGTAGAAAAGCCATTGCATAAAGCGGGAATACTCCTTCGACCCATAGGCAGGCATCAGATGCGCCGCTTCGGGCTTAGCCAGAAGGTGCATGATAATGGCGCCGGTCTCAAAGACGACGCTGGAGCCATCTTCCAGCGCAGGGATACGCCCTGACAGCTTGAAGTTCGCTTCGGGGTAATGGTCGAGATGCACGTCATCGACACCTGATGGCAACGCCTTCAGGCTGTAGGCGAGCCCCGCCTCTTCCATAACCGCCTGCGGTATGGAAGCTGTAGAGCCATAAATGTAATGCAGTACGAGTGCCATCTGCCTATCCCTCTGCACGCCACCTCTATGCGGTCAGTGCACGGGTAAAAGTTTACCATTGAAAAATTAATGTCGCAGATCACTCAGATTGAAAATTTGACGCTTTCCCATACGGAAAAGAGGGCAAAAAAAAGCGGACGATCCCTCGTCCGCTTATTCGTATCAGATAACGTAAGACCTTAGTCTTTCGCACGTTCCATGTAAGTGGAATCTTCTGTGTTCACGACGATACGTGTACCAGCATCAATGTGCGGAGGCACCATGACACGAACGCCAATGTCAGTCATCGCAGGCTTGTAGGAAGAAGACGCAGTCTGGCCTTTAACAACCGGCTCTGTCTCAGTGATTTCTACAGTGATGCTCTTAGGCAGTGTAATGGACACAGGCTCGCCGTTGAACATCTGCAGGATGCAGGTCATATTTTCCTGCAGGAATGGTGCGCTGTCGCCAAGCATATTGCCGGATACGTAGACCTGCTCGAATGTCTCCGGGTGCATGAAGACGTAGTTGTCGCCATCCATGTAGAGATATGTGTGATCGACTTCCTCAACGAATGCTTTTTCCAGCTTTTCCTGAGTCTTCGTCGTAATCACAGACTTGATGCCATCAGAAATGCGGCGCATCTCGATAGTGGTGGTCGGCGTTCCTTTACCCGGACGGAACGATTCTGCTTTCAGAACGACGTAAAGTTGCCCATCCGTGTGTTCAATAATGTTTCCCTTGCGAATATTCGCTGCGACTTCAACGGCCATGAGGTTTTCCCGTGTTGCCCGCTAAGGGGCTGGTGGTGTAGAGCGCTCCGGTAACGGAGCAGCAGGTCTGGCCACCGCCATACCGTCTTAAGGCGCTTTCGCCAAGCTCCCAGTTGAGTAATTCGTTTTGAAGCGGAGCACGCGCAAATGACAGGTGATCCATTCTGGCATCCGGATCGTCATGCAGACCGCCGCCCTTTCCTGACTGCGCGCCGAACGGTCAAACGCGCACTGGAAGACTGGTTTGAAGATGAAGGTTTCACTCAGATAGAGTGTTCTGCGCTGCAAACCTCGCCAGGAAATGAAACCCATCTCCAGGCCTTCAAAACAGACTATCGCGACGACACAGGCGCGGCGAAATCTCTCTACCTGCACACCTCGCCAGAGTTTTCCTGCAAAAAGCTTCTTAGTGCAGGCGAAACACAGATCGTTGATTTTGCACGCGTTTACCGCAATGGCGAGGTCAGCCCGCTCCATTCGCCCGAATTCACCATGATTGAATGGTACCGCACTGGCGCGTCTCTTGAGGACGTCATCAAGGATACAGTCGAACTCTGCCGGACTGCGGCCAAGACCATGCGGACAAAGGTGTTTGAATGGAAAGGCCGGGTATGTGACCCGTTCATTCCGGTCGAGCTACTGTCTTTGTCAGATGCGTTCCTCGTCTTTGCCCATATCGATCTGGAACTCGTACTGGATGACCGTGATCTGTTCGCCGACTTCGCGATTGAAGCCGGCATTGGCATTTCGAAAGATGCAAGCTGGTCTGATATTTTCTCGGCTGTTCTGGTATCCAAAATCGAACCGAAACTTGGTAATGGACAGCTAACAGTTCTCTATCGCTACCCGATCTGCGAAGCAGCGCTTGCGCGCGCCTGCGAAGACGATCCGCGCTTTGCCGACCGGTTTGAACTCTATGCCTGCGGTATCGAACTCGCGAACGGCTTTCAAGAGCTCACCGATCCCGAAGAGCAACGCGCGCGCTTTGAAGACGACATGGCGCTGAAAGAAAAGCTCTATGGCGAGCGTTACCCGCTCGACGAAGACTTCCTGAAAGCGCTTGAAACCATGCCGGATGCCAGCGGTGTGGCGCTCGGCTTTGAACGTATCGCCATGCTCGCAGCAGAAGCGCCGAGCGTGCACCATATGATCTGGACACCTTTCGAGGCATGAGCTCACGCCCGCTCTCCTCACCTGTCGCGCTGGCCAGTGCCAGACTGGTCTCTGACGAGGAAGCAGAAGCGCTGAAACCTGTCGCCGACCACTACGCCATCGCGGTGACGCCATTTTTGGCGAACCGCATTAAACGTGACGATCCATCTGACCCTATCGCGCGCATGTTCGTTCCCTCGCCTGCCGAGTTGGTGCGCCTGCCAGAGGAGCTGAACGACCCGATTGGAGATGCGAGCCACTCACCGGTGGCCGGTATCGTTCACCGCTATCCGAACCGCGTCTTGCTGAAGCCTGTCGCAGTGTGTCCTGTTTATTGCCGCTTCTGCTTTCGCCGCGAAATGGTCGGCCCCGACCTTGGCGACACGCTGGCGCCAGCGGAGCTGGACGCCGCGCTGGACTATATTCGCAGCCAGCCGGAGGTGAAGGAAATCATCCTGACCGGCGGCGATCCGTTTATGCTTTCGGCCCGACGCGCGCGTGACCTGACAGACGCGATCGCGAACATTCCGCACGTCAAAATCATTCGCTGGCACACGCGGATGCCGGTTGCGGACCCTGCTCGCATCACACCGGAATTTATCGGCGGATTGAAAGCTGAAAGCGTCGCGACCTATGTGTCGATCCATATCAATCATCTGCAAGAACTCTCAGACGAGACCAAAGCCGTAGCCCGCCTGATGGCAGATGCAGGCATCGCGCTCGTGTCGCAGACTGTTCTGCTTAACGGCGTCAACAATTCGGTAGAGGCGCTGTCTGACCTGCTCGAAGCACTGACAGAAAACCTGATCCGCCCCTATTATCTACACCATCCAGACCTTGCCCCAGGCACATCGCATTTCCGCGTAAGCGTGGATGAAGGCCGCGCCCTCTACGATGCAGTTCGCGACCATGTCAGCGGATTGTCTGTGCCGCGCTATGTGATCGATATTCCCGGCGGCGTCTCAAAAGCGAATGCTGCACAGTCCGACCTGCGCGAAACACCGGACGGCCCGGCTCTTCGCGGCCGTGACGGCAAACTTCATCCCTATAAGACCTGACCGCCCATGCTTTCGACGCTCTTCACCGTTCTGCCCGTATTCGGGCTCATTCTGGCTGGCTGGGCGGCTCGCCGGTTTGGCGCGCTCGGCTCGACCGCGCTGCGCGAAATCAACCGGTTCGTCGTCTATCTGGCTCTGCCCGTTCTTATGTTCGACGTCATCGCAGGCGCTGGCCTTGAAGAGATCTGGCAGCCGGGCTTCATCCTTGCCTACTCGACGGGGTGTTTCGTGGTATTTTTCATCACGCTCTTCATTCGCGTCTGGCAGAAGGTGAAGCTCGCCGACGCCGCTGTCGATGGCCTCAGCTCCAGCTACTCCAACACGGCCTACATGGGCTTTCCGCTCATGCTGGCCGTCTATGGACAGCCCGGTCTGATGCCTGCTGTGATCGCCTCTGTCATAACGATCACAGTGATCTTCTGCATCGGCCTGATCATTATCGAGAGCGCATTGCAGACGGAAGGCAGCCCACTCAGAATCGCTCGCGTCACGACGGTTAAACTGTTCACCAACCCGCTATTCATCGCGCCCGCGCTAGGCACGGTGTTTCTACTCGCTGGAATCTCCGTTCCAGCCCCGGCCCAGTCTTTCATAGACCTGCTTGGCGCGGCCGCCTCGCCCTGCGCACTGGTCGCGATCGGTCTGTTCTTTGCTGATGCTGGAGCGAGGGAAGACGCTGCCCCTGTCCGCATTATCGACATTACATGGCTGACCGGACTGAAGCTCTTTGCACAGCCCGTCATCACATGGATCGTCGCCGGACCGATCCTGAACCTGCCGCCATTCCTACTGCACTCAGCCGTTTTCATCGCGGCTATGCCAACAGGTACAGGCCCGTTCATGCTGGCCGAGTTCTATGAGAGAAACGCCCGCATTCCGGGACAGGTCGTTCTGATCTCGACTGTGGTTTCGGTCGTGACGCTGACGCTTTATCTGCGCTTATTTATGGGCACCTAGGCTTTCGCGTCTTTACGAGCCTTGAACGCCGCCATTTGCTCTGGCGTCGCATCAGCTTGAGACGCCTTCCACTCAGCATATGGCATGCCGTGCGTATAGTCCCGCGCCTCGTCCTTAGACATTTCGACACCGTTCTCAGCCGCAGCTTCGCGATACCAGTCCGCCAGACAATTGCGGCAGAAATCCGCAGTGATCATCAGATCAATATTCTGCACATCCGGATTGTCGGCGAGATGCTTCAAAAGTCTGCGAAAAGCTGCAGCTTCGATTTTGTCCTGCGTAATCTGGTCAGTCATGGCGTATCCTTTGTCCGGCTTCCAGATATGGCGCTCAGACTTGCCCTGTCTAGTCTTCTTCCGGTGCCTGACCGACCATTTCCAGAAACGCTTCGAGAGTTTCGGCAATTGGGTAGACGGCATCTTCCGGTGCCGATTCAACCGCATCTACGCCAACCACTTTTGCCGCGCCGCCACCGGTAAAATCAAGCGCGATATAGTCTGACATGCCATCGCCGCCGACAGGCAAAAGGCCCGGAAAGGCTTCTGCAAAGTCCGTCGCCGTGAGGTTTCCGATGACAGTGTCGACCTCGAACATCACGAAATCATAAGGCGCGACCGGTATCGGCCATTCGCCGCCATGAGAATACTTCAAAAGTGCTTTATAGTTTTCCGGCAATGGCGCATCGAGAAGCTCTTCCAGAGCAGTAATCTCCCCATCATCCACCGGTGGGTTCTGCGCATCAAACGTGTAAGTCATGTCCGCCCTTATGATTTACGTTTAAGGAATTTCAGGCCAGACCAGTCCGCATCCACAGCGCAGACTTTCACGTCCACCCAGCCCGTCGGCAGAATAACCTCGCGCAACTGATCTTCGGTCAGATCAATGAACCGTTTTGACGACTTTTTTGGCCAGCTCACCCAAAACATACCGCCCGTCGCGACCTGTGACAGAGCGAGACCGAAGCCCGCATCGAGATCAGCGCGCGTTTCACAGAAGAGATGTACCATCTCCGCAGGACCGGACACGACCTCTTCCATTCCTTCTGCGCCTTCAATCAGATCGGCATATTGGTCTGGCGGATTTACCGGCAGCACCCGCATGCCCGGCTTTATGCCGAGCTTCTGCCAGAGCGGCTTACCGGAATATCCGGCAGGCTGGGCGCTCATGCTTTGCTCTCACGCATAAAGAGGCTGGAAAGAACGCGGCGGGCATTTTCGGTGCAATCCATATCGTCCGGCTTGTCTTCGATTTCATTGATCAGCGTGGTTAGCTGTTTGCGGCTCTTTGCAAGGCGCTTCTCCATCGCCTGTATGTCAGCGATCTTGGATTTCAGCGCACCCAGCAGTTTATCATGCTCCCAGCCATCCAGATCATCCGGCACAAGATTGCGGATCTCATCGAGACTGAAGCCCGCCAGCCGGGCACTGGTAATCAGATCGAGCACGACAACCGCCTGTTCCGGATAAGTCCGGTACCCGTTCGGGCGACGGTCCACCATGGTGAGGAGACCGATGCGCTCGTAGAAGCGGATTTTGGAGGCCGGTAATCCGGTACGCTCGGCTAGGTCGCCAATCTTCATATCAAATGCTTTCAATAAGTCGCTTGACCTTAAACTTAACTCAAAGGTTAGGGTAGGTCAAAATCTGATGAATGGAGCGCCTCATGGCATTGTTCTCAAAACTGGTTCTGCCAAACGGCAATGAAATCAAAAACCGTATCGGCAAGGGCGCCATGGAAGAAAACATGGCTGATTCCGATCAGGCCCCGTCCGACCAGCTCTACCGCCTGTATGACAGCTGGGCCAAAGGCGGCACCGGCCTGATCATCTCCGGCAATGTCATGGTCGATGGCCGCGCGATGACTGGCCCAGGCGGCGTTGTTCTGGAAAACGATCGCAATCTGGACAAGTTCAGACGCTTGGCAGAGATCGGCACGCAAAATGGCGCGCAATTCTGGCTACAGATCAATCATCCGGGCCGCCAGATGCCGGGTTCGCTTGGCCAACAGGCGATTGCGCCGTCTGCCGTCGGGCTTGATCTTGGCGCGCAGTCAGGTCGCTTTCCGCCACCGCGCGCCATGACGCCCGAAGACATTGCAGACATCAAAGAGCGTTTCACCAACACGGCCCTTCTGGCTGAGAAAGCAGGCTTCTCCGGTGTTCAGGTGCACGCCGCACACGGCTATCTGCTCAGCCAGTTCCTATCTCCGCTTGTCAACAAGCGCGAGGATGAATGGGGCGGTTCGCTTGAAAACCGTGCCCGCCTGCTTCTGGATATCGTCAAGTCGATCCGCGCGGCCGTGAGCCCCGATTTCGCCGTCGCCGTGAAGATCAATTCTGCCGACTTCCAGCGAGGTGGCTTCTCGGAGGAAGATGCCCGTCAGGTGGTTGAATGGCTGAACCCGCTGGGCGTTGATCTGATTGAACTTTCGGGCGGCAGCTATGAAGCGCCAGCCATGATGGGGACGGCGCGAGATGAACGCACGCTAGCCCGCGAGGCTTATTTTCTGGAGTTCGCGACTGAAATCCGCAAAGTCGCAAACATGCCGATCATGGTGACAGGTGGCATTCGCCGGATAGAGGTCGCTAATGCGGTCATCGAGAGCGGCGTCGACATGGCCGGCATTGCAACAGCCCTTGCAATTTGCCCGGACCTTCCAAACCGCTGGCAAGCGGGCGAGACACCTGCACCAGCGCTCGAGCCGATCCAGATGAAGGACAAAGCCCTCGCATCTGCGGCACAAATGTCGTCCGTGCGCTTTCAGATGAAGAAGCTCTCCAAGGGAAAGCGCCCCAACCCGAATGTATGGCCGCTCTACGCGCTCGTCACATCGGAGCTGGAAGCCAAATCCCGCGCGAAGCAATATCGCAACTGGATTGCGAACCGATAACGGATTAAGAGGGCTTAAACGCCCTCTTCCATATCCATTTTGCGGGCGTCGCGCTCCAGCATCAATGCGACCTTCGAATTCGACGCAAGATCAGTTGGGACCAAGCTGACGGTCATCGAACGCGCCTGCTTTTTTTTCATCACGCTACAGTCTTGCGTTCTCCATCGCCCGATCAATGTGAGCTATCGCCGCAGCAACGCCGTTCTCGGCTCTGATTTTCGCGCCAATCTCAGCAGCACGGTTGCAGATCGCTTCACTGGTCACAGCTTCAGAAATCGCGGCGGCGAGGTTTTCAGTAGTCAATTTCTTTTGCGGAATGCCTTTCGGCCCGGCACCAATCTCGAACACTTTGTCGGCCCAGTAGGGCTGGTCGCCGACAAACGGCACGATCAGTGACGGAACACCTGCTTTCAGCCCCGCCGCTGTTGTGCCCGCGCCGCCGTGATGTACGACGCACGCCATACGCGGAAACAGCCAGTCATGCGGCGCGCTATCAATCTGAAACACCGTTTCAGGCAGGTCAGACGGTTTCAGCCCGCCCCAGCCTGTCGCCAGAATGCCGCGTTGGCCGGATGCTGCCAGCGCATTGATCGCAATCTCCGCCAATTTTTCAGGACGCTTACCTGATATCGACCCAAACCCGATATAAACCGGCGGCGGCCCAGCCCGTAGAAACTCTTCGAGCGCCTCATCCGGCTGCCAGTCGGCCTGATGGTCGAGAAACCAATAGCCGGTGATGATGTCGCTTTCATTCCAGTCATGCGGGCGCTGAACGACTGACGGGCTCACACATGTCATGGTCGGCAAGCGCGTTCCGTCCGCCATGTGAAGTGCATCATAACGCTTCGCTTTTGGCAGGCCCTTATTCGCCCGCAGCTTCTTCATCGCGCCCTTGAGACCAAGCGCAGATGCTGCGCGCACGACATTATGTGTGAACCGGTTATAAGCAGCACCCAAGGGTAGTTTCGGGAAGCCGAGATGCGGCGCCTCACCAGTCGCAACCAACATAGGAAACGGTAGGGCCAGAATAGCGGGCGCGTTGAAAACCTCAGCGATAGCAGGCCCGGCAGCACCTTTTGGATGGAAGATCACCAGATCAGGCTGGACCTGCTGCCCTGCCTGCCAGCCCTGTTCCAACTGTTCTTCCAGCATCGGCCCGACACGTTTAGCCATCCGGACATACTGGCGCGCCATATCGAAAAAATTCGCAGTATTTTCCAGCATGTCTTTCCCGTCGCGCGTGTCGAGAATAGCCAGTAAATCATCGGAAACCGGACGGAAGCCGAGACCATTCTCTGTGACGAACGCTTCGAAGCGCGTGGAGGTCGCAATGTGTACCTCGTCGCCGCGCGCCTGCAGACCGCGCCCCAGCGCCACAAATGGCTGGACATCGCCTCGCGTGCCATAAGTGAGGATCAGAACCTTCATTGTGGTTGCGCACTTCCCCTGCTGCGAACCGTTTCAGCCTAACACAAGCTGTCCGGCGTAACATTAAATCTGGCCACGCGCCTCGCACTGGTCCACGATGCACTGGAGACACTGACCGCCACGCATCAAGACGTGAGGCAGACCGAGGGAGAGACTTGATGAAATACGCCGTCGCCGCGCTTGGCGGTCTTATGCTTTCGACCACCGCAATCGCCGATCCCGTCCATGTTGGCCCGCACAATTTCGTCCGCGCCGAAACGGACCGGTATATGGGCGTCATGATCGGCCGTGGCGAGCTGGGTAGCGTTCATCTGGGACGCCAACCGACCGACCTGGAAAACCAGACGGTTATTCGTATGAACCTCGACACGCTGTATTCCTCCGGCGTGTTCGACATGGAAGCCGGCCCTGTCACCATCACCCTGCCCGATGCGCCGGACGGGCGTTATATCTCAGCGCAAGTACTGACGCAGGACCATACGACAATTGATGTCTATCATGGTGGCAGCAACACCTTCACAGCCGAAGACATTGGTACACGCTATGCCGCTGTTGTTATCCGCGTGTTCGCCGACTCCTTTGATCAGGACGATGTTTCCATCGCCAACGGGCTGCAGGACCTGATCGAGATCAGCCAGCCTGCGCAGGGCGAATTCATCGTTCCCGAGTATGATCAGGCAAGCTTTGGTGCGACCCGCATGGCGCTCCTACGCCTTGGCACACTGGCGCGGGGTAATTTTGGCGTGCGGATGGGAACCGCCGAGGAGATTGATCCGGTCTCCCACCTTATCGTCACTGCGGTCGGCTGGGGCCTGCTGCCAGAAGCGGAAGCCGCTTACTTCACCGGTCAACCACTGCCAGGCGATGAAGACAAGCCTCATGAGCTCATCCTCAATGATGTCCCCGCCAACGCGTTCTGGTCTGTCACCATGTACAATACGCGCGGCTTCATGGTGCCGAACGAACTTGACGTAAATGCGCTGAACAATGTGAACGCGACGCAAGGCGAAAATGGAAGCTATCGCATCCAGCTTGGCGGGTGTGAGGCAGACACGGTGAACTGCATTCCGACGCCCGGAGGGTGGAACTATGTCATCCGCGCCTATCAGCCGGGCGAAGCGATTACCTCAGGTGAGTGGCAACCGCCTGCCCCGCAACTGATGGACTAGTCGTCCAGTTGGACGGTGGAGAGCGCTGTCTCTGGAACAGCGTCGCCGGAAACGACAATATCAGCCGCGTCGTTGAGCGCGTCCAGATGCGCTTGCAGTGCGTTATTTCGAAGCTCTGCAATAATGCCGTCGCGCATCTCAGCCAAAGAAGGCGGTGTCGTCTCACGCGTTTCATTCAAGCGGATCACGTGCCAGCCGAACTGGGTCTGGACCGGACCTGAAACAGTCTCCGGGGTCATGCCCTCAACCGCCTCAGAGAACGGCTGGACCATGACGCCTGCCGCGAACCAGCCAAGATTACCTCCGTTTGGGCCGGTTGGGCCGGTAGAAAATTCCTGCGCCAGTTCCGCGAAATCAGCACCGGCATTCAGCTGCTCGACCAGCGACTCAGCCTCTTCACGTGATTCTACGAGGATATGGGACGCATTGTATTCTGTCTGTCCCACGAAGCTGGCCACGACCTGAGCATAGGCTGCCTGAACCGCATCTTCAGTGACCGCTTCATCCAGCATGTCGGAAATGACGATGCCCGCAAGCGTGCCACGTCGGTCATTCTCGATCGTCAGACGTACGCGCTGGCCTTCGTCTTTGCCCAGACGGGCCGCTTCGTCGGCCAGAATCTGCTGGTCGACCAGCTGGTTCAGAATGCCCGGAAACAATTGCGCGTCCGGCAGGCGTGCATACTCGACCGGCAGTGTGTCGCGATAGGCGATCATATGGCCGATTGTGATCTCCGTTCCGTTCACTGTGGCAACGACCGTATCAGCATCATAACTTGCAGCATCCTGCGCGGCGGCGGGGAATGCTGAAAGCGCCAGCGCGGCTGTTCCGAAAAGAAGTGACGTAAAACGCATAGATAATCCTCTGGTGCGATGCACCTTTAGTTCGTGACTGTTGGGCGAGACATGGCATAGCCCAAACGGACTTCGCAACATGGCTGCGCAGGAATTCCGCAGTGACCGGTTAGTCTTCGCCGCGCGCGAGGGCCTGATCGCGCGCCACCGCCGCAGCAATGGCTTTGGTCGCGAGCGGGATAAAGCCTTTGTGATCATCCATGAAGACCTCCAGCGCAGCAGCTGTCACACCCTTCGGAGATGTAACGCCTTCACGTAATGCACCGGCATCTTCATCAGACCCGGCGAGCAACGCGCCGGAACCGATGACGCCGCGACGTGCCAGCCGCATGGCAAGCTCAGGCTCCAGACCGTTCGCGACACCCCCAGCGGCAAGCGCCTCCACAAGATGAAACACATAGGCGGGGCCTGAGCCTGAAATCGTCATCGCGACCTGCAGCGTCTCTTCTGCCATCGGCCCTTCTACCCATCCGAGCGGAGAAAGAAGCGCGCGAACCTGTTCCAACTCGCCCTCGCTGACACTTGCATCACAGGACATGAGCGTAACGCCCTGCCCGACAGCGCCCGGCGTGCTTGGCAATGCCCGCACAATACGCCGTGTGCCCAGTGCTTCAGCCAACCGGTCGACGGACCATGCCGCCATGACCGAGATCACCAACGTGCCCTCATCACAAAGCGGGCGGGCCTCATCCAGAATATTGCCGAACACCTGAGGCTTCACCGCAATGACCAGAATATCAGCCGGTTTGCGTTCAGGGTTCAGCACCACCTCGCCCTGCTCCACCCATTGGGAGACAAGCGGCGTCGGGCGCGGCGCATAGACAGAGATTTTCGGTTTGTCGGCGGACTTCAGCCAGCCAGCGGCCATAGCAGAACCCATCCGTCCACAGCCAAGAAGTGCAATTCGTTGAGACATGGCGGGACGCTATGCCGGGTTGCCCGCCGGATCAATTGCAAACGCCGCTCAGACCGCGTGCTGCTTGTTCTGGTAGTAAATCGCTGTCTCGACAATGGCGACGGTTGCCGCATGAGAAATAAGACCAACCGTCCACCAGAGTGTTGGCCATTTCATCACCCACCAGCCTGAGCCAATGCTGATAGCAGCAAACACAGCCATGCCGAGAACCCAGCTTGCCAGGTGGATAAAGAAAGACATGCGAATGGCATCGCTGGCTTTCGAGTTCTTGGCTTTGATGATCGCAGCCGCTTCGGCTTCGGGATCGACGTACAGAGCCGTGACATCAACCTGAAACGCGCTCGCCAGAGCTTTAAGAGAGTCAGCAGATGCCTGCTGGCCATTCTCGATACGCTGCAAAGTACGAAGGCCCACACCAGCCATATCGGCCAGGTGTTCCTGAGACCAGTGACGCTCCTCGCGCCAGCGTTTGATCTTTGCGGTATCAGCTTTGTAAGTCATGATGTGCTCCTGAGAAAATTCGATAACAGAGTTTCCTCAAAAAGCCCAAACCCCCGTAATTTAGCCACGCCAGCACCCCGCCACCATGCCGCCACGCCCCCGCCACGGGTCCGCCAGAGCGGTTCGGGCGGAGACGAACTGCCACTCAATCAGGTCTGCACCGGGCGATGTTCGCTCAACCACTCATCCATGCGCGAAGCAAGCTCAAGATATCCTGATGCTCCGGTTTGGGTAACAACTTCGGACAATCCAGCTGTCGGAGCGAATAACGTGCGTAGCCTCACAAAGTCCGCCAAACCTCCCTGCGCATCCTCAAAATGTTTCAACAGATCAGCTAGCAAGGCCTCATGGGACTCCCAATTGCTATAGATATCATCCGTATTCACATTGGCAGGGTCGCACGCCCATCGATGTGTATCGGCCAATATAGAAGATAGCTCATTTCTCACTGAGTACCCCGCACAAGTGATCCCACAGAGCTGCATCTTAGCACATTGGCCATGAAGCCGAACGCGGGTTTTAGCTCGCCCTATGATGACCGGGGGTATGACCTGCCGGGAAACCATAGTCTTCACAACTCAGTTCAGAGGGTGGACGAAGCTCGTATTTTTGAACAGAACGACATCCAAAATCCAACGTTAAAGATCACCATAGCCATGAACCTTCGCACTTTCAGACTCCAGCTCACCGCCGCCATTTTTGTTGTTGCAGCGTCATTCCTGCCTGCAAATGGTCAGGAATCCGCTGAGCTTCATTCTGCGGTCTCCGAACTTGCAGAGGAAAACGGCTTTAACGGTGTCATTCTCGTCGCGGAGGCTGGAAGCACGCTCGATATGCAAGTCTTCGGCTACGCCGATCTCGACGCGAACACACCCATCACGGCAGACACCAGCTTCGCCGTTGCGTCGGTCTCCAAAAGCATCACGGCTACGCTTACCCTTCAGCTCGCGGAAGCTGGAAAGCTTTCTCTGGACGACACGATCAGCGACCACCTGACCTTCATCACTCAGGATTGGGCGTCTCAGATCACCATCCGGCAACTCCTCCAGAACCGGTCAGGCCTCGGCCACACGACCGACATTCCGGGCTGGTTCGAACCCGAATGGAAGTCCGCTCAGACACCGGAAAGCTTTCTTGAAGCTGCTCTGGAACTGCCCCTCAGATCAACACCCGGCACGGAGTATTACTATTCCAATATCGGGTATTACCTCCTTGGGCTCATCATCGATGAAGCAAGCGGAACTTCCTACGAAACCGCTCTCAGCGAGATGATCCTGACGCCGCTTGGCATGGAGACGACCGGGCAGATTTACGACAGTCCGGCACCGGCCAATCACGCGCTGAACTACCTGCCAGACGGCGATGATTTCATTCAGATCACCCTTAGCAACACCTGGATGTTCCGGGCAGGTGCATCGCTCTATTCCAACGCTGATGATCTTCTCGCATGGTCGCACGCCCTGCAAAGCGGGGCACTGATTTCAGAAGACAGTATGGCTCTCTTGTTTGATAAGGAAGAACCGATGGCATGGAACATTGGCGAAGCACCTCTGGCTGAAGGTGCGCCACCAACGCCAGTGCGGACCTATAACGGCGACATGGCTGGCTATACGAGCATAGTTTCCTATTTCCCGGAGCATGATCTTACTGTCATTTTGCTCAGCAATACGGGCCCCGGATATCGCGCCTTGCTCGGCATGACGCTGGAGATTGCAGCCGCTGCAACCAACTAAACAGGCCACTGTTTATAGCAGGCTCAAAAGCCCACCCTATATTCTCCTCAGCACTGAACTCACCTCCACGAAGGAAGGTCCGCCCATGACCGCGACACACACTGGTCCGCATTTCTACGAACCTAAAACCGGCCACGGTCTGCCGCATGACCCGTTCAACGCGATTGTCGGCCCTCGCCCTATCGGCTGGATCGGCTCGGTCAGCGCCAGCGGCGTGCCAAATCTTGCGCCATACAGCTTCTTCAACGCCTTCAACTACACCCCGCCCATTATCGGTTTTGCGAGCGTCGCCAGCAAAAAAGACAGCTTCAACAATATCGAGGAAACGCGCGAGTTCACATGGAATCTCGTCACCCGCGAGCTTGCCGAGGCCATGAATGAAAGCTGCGCGCCGATCAGCCCCGATCAAAGCGAGTTTGACCGCGCCAGGCTGGAACAGGGCGCGTCCCGCGTGATCAAAGCGCCGCGCGTTGCCGCAAGCCCCGTCTCATTCGAATGCAAGCTCACCCAGATTGTCCAGCTCACCAATCATGAGGGCAAAGAAGTGCCAAGCTGGGTCGTGTTCGGTGAAGTCGTCGGCGTGCACATTGCCGAGGGCGTTCTTGAGAACGGGATTTATGACCCTGCCCGCACGCGCACTGTGCTCCGCGCCGGGGGCCCCGCCAGCTATTACGAGATTACACCAGACAATCGTTTCGAGATGTACCGGCCGAAAACATAATTTTGCTCGGTGTTGTTGCTCCCCCGGATTAAAGTCCGGGGGCACGCACCTGCGCCTTCGCCTTGTTCGTGAGTCCCCCGAACTAAAGCCGGTACAGCCCCTTTACGCTCATCCCTGCGCAGGCAGGGATCTCGTTCAGCAGGCAAAATCCAGATTCCCGCCTTCGGGGGAATGAGCGAAAAAGCCGATGCACGTTTGCCGCCACAGAGCATAGCTCCGCCGCGCAAGGGACATGGTGAGATTTTTGAAGGGGGCGCGGTCAGGCCGCGATGGAAAGCTCTGGCTGGCCACGCGTAGGTGGTGGCCATGGATTAATGACCGCCACATAGAAACTGGATGACGCGTTCAGTGCGTCCACGTCTGGCGACGCGCAACGTGAAGGCTCGCGCACTTCCGGAAAAATATAAGCCAGAGCGCAGACAATCACGCGGGCAAGCAAGCTCGCCATGTCGTCCGCGCGTTCGAAGGTTTCGATGGTGGTTTGAAGGCGGCCAATCAGTTCGGAGGGAGTGACCGGCTCACAGTTCTTAGCGTGCTCTATGCGTGCCGAAGGTTGGCGAGAGTAAACAGGAATGTCCGGCGCGCGCATGGCGTTGGCGGCAAAGGTAAAACCGCTCGCTTTAAGCCGGGCAGCGGCGCGCATACGGATAAACTGGCTGACCAGCGCCTCAGCCGAGCGGGCCATGGCAGCAATGTCTTTCGGCACGACCGCCTCGCCCGCCGCATGAAGGCGAACCAGATACGCCAGCAGTCTCGCCAGAAACAGGCCGATCACACGACGCGGGTCATGCGAGGACAGGTTTGAGAAAGAGGCGGGCACGGGTTTCATGGCGGCGAGTTTAGGCTCGCCTGTGGAAGGGGCGGATAAGTTTTTTGGGGGATGTAGGTTGGTGATGGAGGCGAAGCCGAAATCCCAACATAGCTGATGCATTTACGGCGGGTATCGCTTTGCTCAACCCGCCCTACGCGTCACGAAGTGACGCCAACTACCCGATGCGGAGCATCGGAGTGCTATGGTTAATTTAGCCACCCGAGATCAGACAAAAGTATCCGACTAAACGACAAAACGGCCGGTGAAAAAATCATCAATGCGCCAATTATCGCGAGACCGTTCGAGATGGTTCTCCATATCACCGGCAACTTTGCATTCTCGACGTAAAATCCATTAGCCAATGACTGCGCATAGTGCCGAACTAATGCATCATCAGAATGTTTAGCAGCATTCCAATAAACTGAATTCTCGAATGCGGACATTTCTAGGTAATCATTCTCTGCCAACAGCGGCGAATTTGTCACCCCATCAATAACTCTATCAATATCGCTCGAACTCAACACTTGAGAGCGCGGAAACGATCTCAATCGATCCAACAACAATGATGCCTGTTCCGCGAACGCTATCGATTTTTGTGACTGATCACCAAATATTGCTGACTGGCGCGCAGCCTGAAAGATCATTGATACCACATCAGTCACGGTGCCTGTGCTTCTAAAGTTGTGCTCAAACTCTTCGAGGCTCGGTGCCCCCTTCACTATTCCTGGGCAATAAAAATAATGAATGTACATCGCAGCCAGAATACACCAGCCACCGTAATAAACCTGCTTCAAAGTCGCTAAAGGGTCCGTCCCAACATATCTCTCGAATTCCGAAACAGACAACCAACTCCGAAACTCGGAGTTCAAAAGCAAAAAGTATCCAAAGATGGGAATGATCGCCAAAGATTTGGTCGCAGGAGACTTGAAGATTGCGTGCGACAAGCGCCAATCGCCCGGTAGTTCTTTCAACTTCCTATGTAGGCTGGATTTCTGCGTCATATCCGAAACGATACTTCATCCACTGATAGCAACAAACAGATTCCTATCTTGTTTCACCCCTCATTCGGGTCATAGTTGAGGATCGGGCCGAGCCATTTTTCAGCCTTGTGCAAATCCCACCCCTTACGAGCAGCATAGTCGGCCACCTGATCGCGCTCGATCCGGCCAACGGCAAAATAGACGCTTTCCGGATGGGAGAGATAAAGGCCGGAGACGGAGGCTGGCGGCGTCATGGCGAAGCTGGTCGTCAGCTCTGTGCCAATGCGGTTCGTCGCGTCCAACAGACGGAAGATCGTCTCTTTTTCTGTATGGTCCGGCTGGCACGGATAGCCAGGCGCCGGGCGGATTCCGGAATAGGCTTCCTTGATCAGCTCTTGATTGGTGAAGGCTTCATCGCTCGCATAGCCCCAATACTCTTTGCGCACACGCTCGTGCAGGCATTCGGCAGCCGCTTCGGCGAACCGGTCGGCCAGAGACTTGATGAGGATGGAGGAATAATCATCGCCTGCGTCTTCAAAGCGTTTGGCGTGTTCCGCCTCACCAAAGACAGACACCGCAAATGCGCCGACATGGTCGCCGCCATTCGGGGAGACATAATCCGCCAGCGCGAAGTTCGGCTTCTGATTATCCTTCACCATTTGCTGGCGCAGTGTGTAGAGCGTCTCACCATTGTCGAGCGCGATGTCATCACCGACAGATTTTGCAGGCCAGAAGCCGCAAACACCTTTCGCGGTGAGCCAGCCCTCGCCCAGAATTTGCTGCAGCATGGCTTGCGCATCATTCCAGAGGCTGGTTGCCGCCTCGCCGACCACTTTGTCTTCAAGGATCATCGGGTAGCGACCGGCCAGTGACCAACTGGCGAAGAATGGCGTCCAGTCGATATAGCGTTTGAGGTCACCCATATCGAATTCGACGTCTTTCACGCCGGTAAAGCTCGGCGCTGGCGGGGTGTAGGCCGCCCAGTCGATCGGCACGTGCTTTTCGCGCGCTTCGGCGATAGGCAGGCGCGGCTTAGGCGGGCCACCGGCGCGGCTTTCGCGGATGCGATCATATTTGGCGCGCGCGGATTCCCAGTAATGGGCTTTATCTTCGCCGAGTAGCGCCGACACGGTGCCGACCGCACGGGACGCATCCGTCACATGAATAACCGGCTGACGTTTAAAGGCCGGCTCGATCTTGATCGCGGTGTGCGCCGGAGACGTAGTTGCGCCGCCAATCAGTAGCGGAATATCCATGCCGCGACGCTCCATCTCGGATGCGACGACAACCATTTCATCAAGGCTTGGCGTGATCAGACCGGATAGACCGACCATATCCGCGCCCTCTTTCTCGGCCGTATCGAGAATAGTTTCGACAGGCACCATCACGCCAAGGTCGATAATCTCATAGCCATTACAGGCGAGCACAACGCCGACAATGTTCTTTCCGATATCGTGGACGTCGCCCTTCACCGTGGCGAGCACGACCTTGCCGTTGGACTGGCCTTCCGTGCCCATCAGGCGCTTTTCTTCTTCCATGAACGGAATGAGGTGCGCGACGGCCGCCTTCATCACGCGGGCAGACTTCACCACTTGCGGCAGGAACATCTTACCCGCGCCAAACAGGTCCCCCACCACGTTCATGCCATCCATGAGCGGGCCCTCAATGACGTGGAGCGGGCGCGCAACCGACTGGCGGGCTTCTTCGGTGTCATCGACGATGAATTCTGTAATACCGTGGACGAGGGCATGCTTGAGACGCTCTTTCACCGGCTTCTCACGCCAGGCGAGGTCTTTCTCGACAGTCTTGCCCTTCTGGCCGCGATACTCGTCTGCGATTTCCAGAAGGCGCTCGGTGGCATCAGAGCGGCGGTTGAGGATGACATCCTCGACGCGCTCACGAAGCTTCGGGTCGATCTCGTCATAAATGTCGAGCTGGCCCGCATTCACAATGCCCATATCCATGCCCGCCGGAATGGCGTGATAGAGGAAGACAGAGTGCATGGCGCGGCGCACAGGCTCGTTGCCGCGGAATGAGAAGCTCACATTCGACAGGCCGCCGGAGATGTGACAGCCCGGGCATGTCTCGCGAATGCGACGCGCGGCGTTGATGAAGTCCACCGCGTAATTGTCGTGCTCTTCAATACCGGTCGCGACGGCGAAAACGTTCGGGTCGAAGATGATGTCTTCTGCAGGGAAGCCGACCGTCTCCGTGAGGATTTTGAAGGCGCGCTGGCAGATTTCGACCTTGCGGTCTTCGGTGTCGGCCTGCCCGTTCTCGTCAAACGCCATGACGACGACAGCCGCACCATAAGCGAGGCACTTGCGGGCATGGTCGAGGAATTGCGCTTCGCCCTCTTTCAGGGAGATGGAGTTCACCACCGCCTTGCCCTGCACGCATTTGAGGCCGGCCTCGATGACATCCCATTTAGAGCTGTCGATCATCACCGGCACGCGGGCAATATCCGGCTCGGATGCAATCAGGTTCAGGAAGGTGACCATCGCCTTCTCGGAGTCGAGCAGGCCCGCATCCATATTAATGTCGATGATCTGCGCACCATTCTCCACCTGCTCGCGCGCAATATCGAGCGCGGTCGCATAATCATCCTTTTCGATGAGCTTACGGAATTTAGCAGAGCCCGTGACGTTTGTACGTTCACCGACATTGACGAAGCTGGCAGATTGTTTGGTCATATAAACCTTGGCGCATATGTTTTGGTTGGCCCTCTCATAGAGGGTAACACGCCTATTACAAAGCCCGCAGCGCTACTTTATTCCTCAAAGGTCGAAACAGAGAATATCAACCCTGTCGCCGCGACAGGCTTTAGTCGCCCGAGGAATGAAAATCCTTCAATTGAATAACCAAGAAGAATAATACTCATTCCAAATTGTGCGCTTTATATCACGCTGCCCGAAAATTCGCTTTGAGCTGCCATTTTTGCCTTGTTAACGGAATTCCAGCCTGCACCGGGCATCAGAAGGGCTCAATTGGCAGCCAGGAACTTACAATCTCACCAACAACATATTTTAGCACTGTTGCCTTCCGGCGCATTTCGCAATAGCCAGCTCTACGCAAATAGGCTAAATGCGCTATGCATTACATTAGAAGTCGCATTTTCATCGCCAGCACTACCTCACCAATATTTCTTGATATTTAATACTTTGGTTAAAATATAATTTTCTGAAATTTTGGTAATTATACAGCATATATCACTACGAATACAGAATAATGGTTATTCTTCTGAAGAATAAAAAGCCATGCAAATCCGATGGTCTGGCGCGCAAATTCAGCTATCTCTGAAACATTTGAATCTCATTAAATATCTGATTTTACAAAATTTTTTTACCAAATCAGACGAGCCGGTCGCGCGCTAGTTGCGTTGAATTGCCGTTCACACTCACTCAACTTGACTACTTTATATACTCGATGCACATGCAGACTAAACCAAAGTATTTTGGTGTAAATACAAGTAATATCTTAGGGAGAAGAACTAAATCATGAAAAACCTACACTCGACGTGTGCCCGCTCGGCACTTTGGCTTGCACTGGGCCTGTCCATGGCTGTCCCAGCGATGGCTCAGAGCGCTGATGCGCCAGAACGTATTCAGGAAACAGCTGAAGAAGACGCAGCGGTTCAGCAGCGCGTTGTTGTAACCGGTTCTTTCATTGCTGGCACACCAGAAGACTCTGCACTTCCAGTTGACGTTTTCGGTCGCGCGGAACTTGAAGAGACCGGTATCAGCTCTCCTCTCGAGTTCATTAAATCTTTGCCATCCGTCGGCTCGGTCCTCGGCGATTCAAACCAGTTCGCACCAGGCGCGCAGGGTTCACAGGGTTCAGGTTCTATCAACCTGCGTAACCTTGGCCCATCACGTAACCTCGTTCTGGTGAACGGCCATCGTACAATTTCGTCTCCGGGCGACGGCTTCGCTGACACTCAGCTGATCCCGCTCTTCGCGCTTGAACGTATCGAACTTCTGAAAGACGGCGCTGCTGCGACTTACGGTTCCGACGCGATTTCAGGTGTTGCGAACTTCATTACGCGCACAGGCTTTGAAGGGCTGGAACTGTCGGGCGATTACACGGCCATTGACGGATCTGACGGTGACTATGAAGTTTCTGCTCTCTGGGGCCACAACTTCGACAATGGCAACATCATGATCGGTATCGGTCAGCAGCATCGGTCCGAACTTTCCAACCTTGAGCGCGACTTCGTATTCCAAGACTTTTCAACCAACCCAGCAGGTTGGTCTGTTCTTGGTAACCCGGCAACCTACCTGCCGTATCTCGGCGACATCTCTCAAGGTCAGGGCGGCACAGCACTGGGCGTTGGTATTGATGGTGTAGGCGCCACCGGCAACGCATGTGTGGACACTGGCGGTGAAATTGGTTCTACGAGCGGCATTCCGATCTGCCGTTTCTCCTACATCCCGTTCTCTAATCTGGTTGAGGAAACAGAGCGCACACAGATTTATGCACAATTTGATGCAGATCTCTCGCCTGAGTTCCGCATTAACGGCAGCGCGCTTTGGGCACAAACTCACCAGGACTCAAACCGTTACTCTCCGACCTTCCCGCCAACTCAGGGGCCGAACGGTCCGGGATCCGCGTTCGCGTTCTTCGTTCCATCGACGAACCCTGGCTATCAGGGCTTCATCGATCAGTCTCTGAACCTGAGCACAGGCCTCCCATTCGCTGGTAGCGTCGCTGACCCGACCGGCGCAACGGCTCAGGCACTCGGCACATACGCAGCCTTGCTGCTCGGTCGTCCAATCGGTGCTGGTGGTGCAGAAGAGCTATTCGGTGGCCTTGGCGGTGGTGTCGGTAAAGCTGAAAATGACGCCTTCCGTATCACCGGCGGCTTTGAGTGGGACGTCACAGACAATTCCACCTGGTCGAATGACATCACCTTCTACCAGTCTCGCCGTCTGTTCTGGACCCCGGACATTGTAGGCCAGCGTCTTCAGGATGCTCTTGAAGGCTTCGGCGGACCTAACTGTGACCGTACAACTGGCACAGCTGGCGCCGGTGACTGCCTATGGTTCAATCCATTCATCAACTCACACGCGTCCAACCCTGCGCTCGGCCTGAACAATGCGAACTACATTCCAGGCAACGAAAACTCTGCAGACGTCCTCGGCTGGATGATTCAGCCAAACGGCACAGAGCAACAGGAAGACGTTGTCATCATCGACTCTGTCTATACTGGTGTGACAGGCTTTGACCTTGGCGCGGGCGCAATCGCTTACGCTGTCGGCGGCCAGTACCGTCATTCGAACTTCCGCAGCGACCCGGTGAACGCTCTGTCCAACTCGGAAATCCACCCGTGTGCCGTTGAAGGCGACAATTCATGTCTCACCAACTCTGATCCGGCTATCGGCCCGTGGATTTTCCTCGGTCAGACAACTGAGTCACGCCTGCAACAGGATGTTTATGCGGTCTTCGGCGAAGTGAACGTTCCAATCACTGACACGCTCGAAGCAACACTTGCCGTCCGTTACGAAGATTACGGTGGCGGCGTTGGCGCCACGACAGATCCGAAACTGTCTGTCCGCTGGGAAGCAAGCGAGCACCTCGTTGTCCGCGGCTCGGCTGGCACAACCTTCCGCGGCCCACTTCCAGGCTCAATCGGCAACGGTCGCTCCGTGACGACGCTGGCGGGCATTCAGGCTGCAGGCAACAACTTCAAATCTGTTGACGTCTTTGGTAATCCGGGTCTCGCTCCGGAATCTGCGTTCACCTACAATATCGGCGCGGTCTTCAACTATGAAGGTTTCCAGGCAAGCGTTGACTATTGGAGCTATGATTTCGAAGACGAGATCACCAACACGCCGGCTCAGGGCATTGCGAACGCAGTTGCACCGCTGATTGATCAAAACGGAAACGCCCTGATTGATCCATCGACAGGTCAGCCTTACATTGCTGGACAACAACCTGCAGATTGTAGCTCGCCGCTTGCCAACCTCATCACATTCGCGGGTGGATGTGTTCAGGGCGTAACGGTCGGCAACGATATCTCACGCGTTCGCACAGATATTGTAAACGGCCCAGGCGTGAAAACATCCGGTATCGACTTCACAGCGAGCTATGGCTGGGATCTCGGCCCTGGCTTCCTGGAAGTTGGTGGCGCCGGAACATATACGCTCGAGTATGATGTGCGCGAATTCTCACTTTCCGGCGTTGTATTCGCTGAAGGCTATGATGCAGTGGGCTATGCAAACTTCGACCGTACAGCTCCGTCTATCTCCAAGCTGAAAGGCAACATCTTCGCAAACTACAACATGGATGCGTGGAACTTCCGCTATCAGATGGAATACATTTCAGGTGTTGAAGACAATCGCTCCGGCATCATCTTTGGCGCAGATGGCGATGACTACATCCAGCATGATCTGCACGTCTTCTGGGAAGTGCCAGTCGAGTTCGCTGATGTGTCCATCACAGGTTCTATCGAGAACATCACTGATGAAGATCCGGCTGCTGCGCAGCTCGAGCTTTCCTACAACCCGTTTGTAGGCAATGCTCTGGGTCGTACATTCTCCATCGGTGCAACGATCAACTATTAAGCCCTGATCGATCCTCCACGAACTGAACCAAAGCCCGCCGGCGATATACCGGCGGGCTTTTTCTTTACCTGAAAATTCAATGATTTAGCTGAGCCGCGAAAGGAGTACGTTTACGTCATCCAGCCATTGCTGATGGCTATCGGTTTCCGCCCAGACCTCGCTAAGTTCGGAACCGTCGCGCACGATCGTGACCGCGGCGTGTGCCTGAGGCTTCAATCCGGCAAGATCGCCCAGCGATGTCAGAAAGTCTTCAGCGCCTTCGGGCAAGCGGTCCAGCTTTCCTGTCGCGATAGCCGCAACGATCTCCGCTGCGACCAGCACTTCAACTGCGTCATCCATTTCCAGATCAGGTTCAACAAAGGGCTGCCCTAGCGAGCCTGCAATCAAAGAGGCGCCCACCTCTTCCACGCTCGCCAGATAATCCAGCGCCCCATCATTTTCAAAACTTCCAACACCCCAGGCACCCATGCGGCTCTCCTAATGGTCCATGTCCTCCGGCGTCGAATAGCCGAGCAAATGCCCCATGCCGTAAAATGCGATGGCTGCAAACCCGCCGGCCAGCAAACCGGCGAGAAAGATATTCCCGCCCATCAGCGTAACAACGACGTAGCTGACCGCGTAGACGACGACGGTGACCGAGACCCCAGTGAAAAATTTCCAGAAATCAGACATTAGTCCTCAAAGGCAGGCAGGCCATCAATGCTGCGCGCATTGCGTTGGCGGATAAAGCCTTCAACATCGTCCATAGTCTCATAGCGATGATCCCAAGTACGTTTGAGCTGATCACGCTCGCCCTTGAAATCCATGAAGGGCACAGACCAGCCGCAGCTATCCTGAATGCGCTCGAGCTTCACCAGAACGATCGAACGCGCCTTTTTGAAATCAGGGAATAGCGCCAGAAGCTCCGGGAAACGCTCATCATCAAATGTGACGGTTTCGCCTTCGCCGTAAAGGCGCAGAATGTTCGGCGCGCCCTCAAACGCGCAGAACATGATGGTGATGCGGCCATTCTCTTTCAGGTGCGCCATGGTCTCAATACCAGACCCGCCAAGGTCCAGCCATGCGACGGTCATGTCATCAATGACGCGGAAGCTGTCATAGCCCTTGGGCGACACATTGACATGACCATCAGCTGAGAGCGGCGCAGTCGCCACGAAGAACATAGGCTGTTTCTCGATGAAGCTGATCAGCTTTTCATCAAGCCGTTCGAATGTCTTACCCATGTCTCTCCCTCCAGAACCGGCCGGATGAGACACTCAAAACAGGCTAGTCGCCCATGTCGCCATCAAAGCCGTCAAAATCGCTGTCACGTTCCATGCGCGACGCGCCATCAGAACTGGCTTCACCTTTGCTGAAAAGCATGATTGCGCCAATCCCCAGAGCGATCACACCTGAGACAACACGCTGGATTGTTTCATCGCCAATGAAACCGCCAAGTGCGAAATTTGCGCCGTAATAGAAAATGCCGGTGAAGATAATCACCCAGACAATTTTTGGTCCGTTAAACATGAGCCCCCTCCCAAGACATCTGTTTAAGCGCCTCAATCCATCCGCACGTTTATCATGTCTGACGCATCGGGCCCTGAATGATGCCCATCATTCCGCGCATTTCCGAACAGCGCAATCAGAAAAACTCCGAGCGCCCCACCAACACCGACGACAAGCGTCAGCACCTGATTGTCGAAAATGATCCCGATAACGAGGCTCAGAAGCACGTATGCGAACAGTGCGAACAGCGTCGCGAAAAAGCCCCGAAGCGCCCATTGAAGCGGGGTGCGCTTGCGTTTTCGATAATGCGGCTCACCATCGTTCAGCCAGTCGCCACTCTCAATTTTCGGGTCTTCAGCGAGTGGTTTGTTGTAGATATACACCCAGGCCGTCTGGCCAGTCGGCACACCATCAGCATTCAGAACCGGATGCTGTTCCCGCCGGTATAGCGACTCCGCCGCGTCACCCGGAACGATATCCTCAAAGGCGTCGATTTCAGGAACAATAACAGGGTCGTCGATCCGGTAAAGCGTGCCGCAGACCAGCCCGTCACCGGCGACCATGCCGGGATAACCACCGACATCGTAAAGGTCGCCGCGAATACGCGCTTCTCCGAGAAACGCGCCACTTCCCGCCAGATCAATCACATGCGGAAAGCTTTCAGAAACAGGCTGCAAAAGCCCGTAGAAGACGAACAGATCGCCCGCCTTCACCTCACCATTAATTGTCATGCCCCCCTCCTTATCGGATCAGGCGACTTCGAATGGCTCCAGTCCGGACAAACGAAGCGTGTGCTTTGCCTCGGCAGGCTGACGTGGCTTTACGCCCTCAACCGCTTTGGCAATCGCCTCGATATGCGCCGGCGTTGTCCCGCAACAGCCGCCAACAATATTCAGCAGGCCGTCGCGCGCCCAGTTTCCGATATGGGCAGCTGTCTGCTCTGGTGTTTCATCATACGAACCCATCTCGTTCGGCAATCCCGCGTTCGGGTGAGCTGACACAAGACAATCAGCCTGACGCGCCAGGTCTGCCACATGCGGACGCATCAGCTCTGCGCCGAGCGCGCAGTTAAAGCCAACAGCAAACGGACGGCCATGGCGGATGGAATTCCAGAACGCAGAAACCGTCTGACCGGACAGCGTACGACCGGACCGGTCTGTGATCGTGCCTGAAATCCAGATTGGCAGCTCTTCCTGACCTTCAGCCTCCAGATCGCGGATCGCCTTTATCGCAGCCTTACAGTTCAGCGTGTCGGTGATGGTTTCGATCACATACATGTCCACGCCGCCCTCATAGAGCGCTTTCACCTGATGACGGTAAGTCTGATAGACCTCATCAAAAGTGACAGCGCGCGCGCCCGGATCATTCACGTCCGGAGACATGGAGAGCATTTTGTTGAGCGGGCCCATCGCACCAGCCAGAAAGCGCGGCTTGTGCGGCTCTTTAGCCGTCCATTCATCCGCAATGCGACGGCCGATTTTTGCGCCCTCATAGTTGAGGTCATAAACGGACTGCGCATCCAGCTCATAGTCATCCTGCGCAATCGTGGTCGAACAGAATGTGTTCGTCTCGGAGATATCCGCGCCCGCGCCAAAATAGGCGTTGTGAATGTCTTCAATAATGTCAGGGCGCGTGACGTTCAGAATGTCGTTATTGCCCTTCATCTGACCTGCAAAAGCCGTGAAGCGGTCACCGCGATAATCCTCTTCAACGAGGCCCTTATTCTGGATCAACACACCCCATGAGCCGTCAAAAACCAGAATGCGCTCACGAGCGAGTTCTTTCAGCTTAGCTACACGTTCAGTTCTGGTCATCGGTCTCATTCTCTTCTGCGGCCTCCATCTCGGCCTGTAATTCCAATCTATGCTGCTGGAGCTCGCTCCAGCTCATATTCCGTTCTTCAGCCGTCAAACCCTCAAAAGGGTCACGCGCCAGCGACTGACATTCGGCAGATGCCTGCCGCGCTTCAAGCTGTTCGACCAGCAGGTCGGCCATGGTACTGGTCTCCGGCCTGAACCTGACCCATTCTGGCGCCTCGAGCGGGCAGGCAACGCCTGTCTCTCCCTCTGGCACATCCGCGCACGCCCGCATGAACGCTAACGTGTCTTCTACCCGATAACAGCTCGGCATCATGACCGACATAAGTGCCGAACTATCCACACTCAACTCACGAATGGATGGTGGCCGCGGTGAACGCATGGCCTGAAACATGGCAATCAACCCTGCAACACCAATCAATAGAAAGATGATGCGGTTCAGAAACCTGTCGAGCCATTCAATCATTTGTCAGGTCCGGCACCCTCTCTTTCATCTGCCGCACTACGCGTCCAGACATCATCCAGTGGCGAATAGTCACCATTCCGGCGCGCGTTAATACGCTCTACGGCCTCACGCGCTGAATTCAACTGATGCGCCATCTCATCCGGCGGCGGACAGGACAGTAATTCCATCTGCGACAGCTGCGTTTCCGCAAATATCTGCGCTGAAGCCAGCGTAGCGGGGACGGTCGTCTCCGGAGGCACATCTTCAGGGCAGCTTACAAGCGCTCCTCCGCTTTCTGAACCGGCCTGTTGGCAGGCATTGAAATACTCATACTGCTCATAGACGCTCAGACATTTCCGCCCATGCTCAATCGCAGCCATAACGGTTCTGACCGACGGGCGCTCCGGGCGCGGTTCAAAACCCAGCTTTTCCGGGTTCTCAATAGCAATGGCGACCGCCGCGATCACCAGCACGGTGAGCGCCGCATTGAGCACGCCATCCAGCCAATCCGAAGCCCGCTCTGACATGCGCCAACTCACTCACCGTCTCCCTGCGCTCGTTGCATCAGCCCCTGCAACCGGCTCTGACGCTCTTCGCCGGAGATTTCCGGAAGCTCCAGATCGGAAACATCCAGGACGTCTTCGCCCGGTTCCGGTTTAACGCAGCCATAAGCCACCAGTCGCGTGCGATAAAAATCACGCTGCATGCTTGCTACAGCCAGACTTTCCGGCTCCCGCTCAATAAGCCTAGGCCGATCAAAGGGACAAAGGAGCCCGGGTTGCATGCCGTACGTGTCTTCGGGAGCACAAATCCGCATATATTCCCAGGCCCTCGCCAGATCCCGGCACCGCGCTTCCGGATCTACACGCGTAACAGCGGCAGGTGCAGGAGGCAGGTCTCGAAGCGGTTCCTCCCGGATTCCGATTTTCTCAGGATTAGCAAACGCAAGCGACGCCGCCGTCACGATCAGAAAGAAAAGGACACCATTCAGAATTTTTCCGATGCCCTCAATCATGTCGCTAAGCCGCCTGTTTCTCCGGTTTGATGCCCAATAGTCTACACGTTGCGAGAGATAATCCAGCTTTATTCAGCGTATAGAAGTGAAAATCCTTCACGCCGCGATCGGCGAGCTTCATCGTCAGGTCCGCTGCAACATTCGCCGTAATCAGCTCGCGTTGCTCCGCATCGCCTTCCAGCCCTTCATAAAGCTCGTGGAGCCATGCAGGCAGGGTCGCACCGCAGAGCGTCGCAATGCGTTTCAGGCCATTAAAGTTCGGCTGCAGCATGATGCCCGGCACAATCGGAATATCGATACCATAGCCGCGCGCAGCATCGAGAAACTCGAAATAATGGTCCGGCTCGAAGAAGAACTGGGTGATGGCACGGTCTGCGCCTGCATCCTGTTTTGCTTTTAGGATTTCCAGATCTTTTGCCAGACCCAGACTATCCGGATGAGGCTCGGGATAGGCTGCGACAGAAATCTCGAAACGCTTACCAAGCTCCGGGCGATAATGACGGATCGCAGAGATCAGATCGACGCTGGACTGAAAGCCTTCCGGATGCGGAGTGAACTTTGCGCCCATACCCTCCGGCGGATCGCCGCGCAGGGCCACGATGTGGCGGACGCCCGCATCGAGATAATCATCGACAACGCCCATGACTTCGGATTTCGACGCAGACACACAGGTCAGGTGAGCTGCTGGCGTGAGGTCTGTCTCTTCCACCATACGCTTCACCGTACGGTGCGTGCGGTCACGGGTGGAGCCACCTGCGCCATAGGTCACTGAGACAAATTTCGGATGGACCGATTCAAGGCGGCGAACGGACTCCCAGAGCGTATCTTCCGCTTTTTCAGATTTTGGCGGGAAGAATTCGAAAGAGACGTGAATGTCTTTTGGTGCGTGCTGCAGGCTCATGCTGCCTGTTCCTCGGTTTCAGAGCGCTTGTCAGCGGTCCATATGTTGACTGTCAGGCCGTCTTCCTCAGACGACTGGAAACGGATCGGGTCGAGTGACACAAGGCCAGCCGCGCCGGTCCAGCGTGTGATCTCTTCATCAGACAGGCCGAGCCGTCTGTGTTCGTGTTCGGTGCGTAGGAATTCGTGCTTATGAGGCGCAAAATCCACCACAAGCAGGCGTCCGTCCGGCTTCAGAATGCGCGCGGCTTCAGAAATGACTCTCTCAGGGCGGTCCATGTAGTGGAGCACCTGATGAATAATCACGAGGTCTGCGACACCATCCTCAAATGGCGGTGCCGTTACGTCACCATGGCGCACGCTGGCATTCTGAGCACCGCTTTCGGCAAGGTTAGATCGAGCGATGGTCAGCATTTTGTGACTGAGGTCGATGCCTTCCGCGCGCTCTGCCATGCCTGAGAACAGGGTGAGCATTCGGCCTGTGCCTGTACCAAGATCGACCATGAATTTCGCGGGTGCATCACATGCAGCTTTCAGAAGCGCCGCCTCGACGGCCTCGGTCGGATAGTGCTGACCGCGTACATCGTCCCAGCTCTCAGCCTGACGGTTAAAGTAATCCTCTGCCGCCTGTGCGCGCGCCTGTTTAACTACGGTGAGGCGCTCCAAATCACGAACGTATTCAGGGTGTTCGGCAGGCAGGAATGGCAAAATAGCGTCCACAAGCTCGCGGCCCTCGCCAACGGCTGGCAGGCGATAAAACACCCACGCACCTTCCGGCAAACGCTCGACAAGACCCGCTGACGTCAGGAATTTCATATGGCGCGAGAGACGCGGCTGACTCATCGCAAGAATGTCGACGAGCTCCCCGACCGCCAGCTCTCCATGCGCAAGCAAAGCCAGCACGCGCAGGCGTGTTGGCTCACCAATACTGCGAAGGGCTTCGATTAAATCCATGACGCTCTCATTTATTCGTATCATATAAACATATATTTATATGATATTGTCAAGCGCGTTTATAGGCACCTCTTTTATCGTGTTGCGATAAAAGCACATAAGGCAAGGCGTTTTAGAAACTCACATAGCCGTGACTTGAAACGACAAATTATAAACCAATTTCTCGTTTCAAATACACGGATAGCGCCGCTGACGTTGGCGAAGACAAGAGGGACATCATGAAACCTATTCTGGCACTCGCCTTCGCCTGCAGCCTCGCGGCATGCGCAACAGCACCCGGTGAAACGTCCCGCAGCGATCCGTATGAAGGCTTCAACCGCTCTATGCTGGGCTTTAATCTGGCACTGGATGAAGCGGTGCTGGAACCAGCTTCAGAGGCCTATACAGCTGTAACGCCGCGCTGGGGCCGTGACCGCGTTGGCGACTTCTTCACCAACCTTGGAGAGCCGGTCACCTTCGTGAACGAACTTCTGCAAGGCAATGTAGACGGCGCAACAGAAACCGGCGCCCGGTTTGTTGTGAACTCCACCGTTGGTCTTGGCGGTCTGTTCGATATGGCCCGTTTCCGCGGCGTTGAAGCCCATGATGAAGACTTCGGCCAGACACTTGCCGTATGGGGTGTCGACAGCGGCCCATATCTGGTGCTGCCACTTCTCGGTTCTACAAATCCGCGTGATCTGCTCGGTTTTGGAGTTGATCGGGCAATAACACCCACCAATTACGTGAACTACACGACCAATGATGATGACGAGCTCGCGGTTCGCAGCGGACTTGCCATTCTCAACGGCCTGAATGCTCGCTCTCGCGCACAGGGACAAATCGAAACTCTGCGCGATCAGCCTGAACCTTATGTGGCACTTCGACGTGCGCATACCTCTCAGAGGGATGCCGCCATTAGAAATGGGCAATCTGACCCAGATGCGTACGAAGAATTGCCCGATTTTGATGATTTCTAGAGTGTCGGAGGGATATTTCTATGACACCGCTGTTTAAATCGCTGACCGTTGCTGCCAGCCTCGCCCTGAGCGTCAGCCTTCCGGCTTTCGCAGACCAGGCATCTGAAGATTATGTACGTGAGAACGCCAATCACGCGCTCTCTATGCTGAACGATCCTGAGCTCGACTCGCTTGAGCGCCGTGAAGCGTTTCAGGGCCTGATGAACCAGTTCACTGATCTGGAACGCGTGTCCCGCTTCGTGATCGGTCGCTATGCGCGCGTGTTTGATGATCAGGAATTCGACGCGTATTACGACGCCTATGCCCGTTACGCGCTGGCGACCTATGAAGCCGAGCTGGACAAGTATCGCGGCGAAGAGATTGTCGTGACCGGTTCAACCGACCGCAACGACCGCGACTCTATCGTTGAGACCGTTGTGCGTCGTCCTACAGGTGACCTGCCTGTGCGCTGGCGGGTGCTGAGCACAGACGATGGCGAGTATCAGGTTGTAGACGTTGCGCTCGAGCTTGATGGCAACCTCCTCTGGCTGGCGATCGAACAACGCGCCCAGTTCATGGCGTTGCTCGACCGCTCGAACGGTTCATCTTCCGAACTGATCCGCACGATCAATGAGATGACGGCCCGTCTTGAAGCCCGCGCACTGGCGCAGCGTACTGACGCTGGCGAAGTCACCGGCGCTTCTTCGGTTCAGGCTGGCCGATAAGACCGCAGCCTTTCCTCCCGAATAAAAAAAGCCCCGCCAGACTGGCGGGGCTTTTCTTTTAAATTCAGCCACCCGCAGCAGGCAGCTCATAGCCAACCGGAGCGCCCGGCCCGAGGTCAATTCCAAGCGCGACCCAAACGATCATCAGCACGAGGCCAGAAATCAGGATCCAGATCGAATACGGGATCATAATGGCGGTGAGTGATCCAATACCGAAATCCTTTTTCCAGCGCTGCGCGAAGATCAGGATGAGTGGGAAGTAGACCATCAGAGGCGTGATGATGTTCGTAGCCGAGTCGCCCACACGATAGGCCGCTGTCGAAGCATCAGGAGAGATACCTGCAAGCATGAGCATCGGCACCATCACCGGGGCAAGAAGCGCCCATTTCGCACTGGCCGAGCCGACGAACAGATTGATCAAGCCGGTAAACAGAACAATCAGGCCCAGAATGAGCGCCGGATGCAGATTGGCACTTTCAATGGCTGCCGCGCCATGAACCGCAGAGATCAGACCCAGATTAGACCAGCCGAACATTGCCACAAAGTGCGCCGCTGCAAATGCCAGAACGAGATAGTACCCCATGTCTTTCATCGCATCAGCCATCATGCCAACCAGATCATCACCTGATTTGATAGTCTTGGCGCACACGCCATAAGCCACACCCGCAGCAAGGAACAGCACAAGGAATGCCGCAACCAGCGAGTTGAACAACGGTCCACACCGTTCAAACCATTCTTTCGCCGCGGCCTCATCCGCAGTCAGGCCCTGAGCAATGTATTCTGCATCGGTGATGTAGAGCGGCGTACCCGGCCCGATGACGAAGAACGTCCAGAGCGCAAACACGCCAAGTACGGCAATACCGGCCCACATGAGGCCTTTCTTCTGATCCTCATTGAGCGGCTTGTCGGCATCGTCTTCAGTTGAGCCATCAACGCCCTGCCACGCACCAAGCTTTGGCTCGATAATCTTGTCTGTGACAAACCAGATGACCGGCACGAAGATCACCATCATCGCCGCAATAAAGTACCAGTTGCCTGCGATATTGACCTGATAATCCGGCACCAGAATCTCAGCCGCTTCGAGGGTGATACCGTAAAGCAGCGCATCGAGCTGACCAGGCGCAAAGTTCGCCGAAAAACCGCCAGAAACGCCCGCAAAGGCAGCAGCGATACCCGCAATAGGATGACGCCCGGCAGAGGCAAAAAGAATGCCTGCGAGCGGAATGAGCACAACATATGCGGCATCTGCGGCGTGATTGCCCGCCATGGCGACGAAGGCCACAACTGGCGTCAGCAGAAATTTCGGCGCGCCGCGAACAGCCGCACGCATCGCGTCACCAAACAAGCCTGTACGTTCGGCAACACCGGCACCCAGCATCACGACGAGCACATAGCCGAGCGGATGAAAGTGAGTGAAGGTTGCTGGCATTTCGGTCCAGAGACGCTGGATATTATCCGGCGATAGAAGGCTGATGGCCGGGATCACGCCATCTGCACCAATAGCAAAGCGCGCCTTGTTTGCATCTGACATGCCGCCCAGAACCTGATCTGACAGCGTTGCCGTCAAACCTGTGAGACTGGCAATCACCGAAATGATGACCAGCACGACCAGAAGGAACAAAAAGATAAAAACCGGATCGGGCAGTTTGTTGCCCGCTCTCTCGACAAAACCGAGAAATCCTTTCGCGTGATCCTGTGTTTCAGGCACGTCGCTCATGTCTCACTACTCCCCAGACAAATTCCAAACCCGGAATAGAGCGCGTCACACGCCCGGGCGCAATCCTTACAAGTGATAAAACCTAGCGCGGTAATCGGATAAATGCCCGCGAAGAATAAAACCCGACTTCAAAAAAATTACTGGCCTTCCCCTTGGTTAAGGGGCGACAGAGAGAAATCTGACGGCTAAAACTCACGCCATAAATACTCGGATCGAGGGAGATAAACATCATGAAGACACGGATCACCGAACTATTCGGCATCGAACATCCGATCATTCAGGGCGGCATGCACCATGTGGGCCTCGCTGAAATGGCGGCAGCTGTTTCTAACGCTGGCGGCCTTGGCATCATCACCGCGCTGACACAGCCATCTCCAGAAGCTCTGGCGAACGAAATCGCACGCTGCAAGGACATGACGGACAAGCCGTTCGGCGTGAACATCACCTTCCTGCCATCCCTCAACGCACCTGATTATCCGGCAATCGTCAAAACGGTTATCGATAGCGGCGTGAAAGCTGTTGAAACAGCAGGCAACAACCCATCTGCCGTTCTGCCTTACCTGAAAGACGCAGGTGTGAAGGTCATTCACAAATGTACGGCTGTCCGCCACGCGCTGAAGGCTCAGTCCATTGGCTGTGACGCTGTCTCTGTTGACGGTTTTGAGTGCGGCGGTCACCCGGGCGAAGACGACGTTCCTAACTTCATCCTTCTGCCACGCGCAGCAGACGAGCTGGAAATTCCATTCGTATCTTCTGGTGGTCAGGCTGACGGTCGTTCGCTCGTTGCGTCTCTCGCATTTGGCGCTGAAGGCATGAATATGGGCACACGCTTCATCGCGACTAAAGAAGCACCAGTCCACGAGAACGTTAAGCAGGCGATCCTCGCAGCCTCTGAGCTCGACACACGTCTGGTTATGCGCCCGCTTCGCAACACAGAGCGCGTTCTGACGAACGATGCTGTTGAGCGTCTTCTCGTGAAAGAGAAAGAACTCGGTTCTGACCTGAAGTTTGAAGACATCGCAGCTGAAGTTGCCGGCGTTTATCCGCGCATCATGAAAGAAGGCGATATGGATGCAGGTGCATGGTCTTGCGGCATGGTTGCAGGCCTGATCAACGACATCCCGACCTGTCAGGAACTGATCGACCGCATCATGGCGCAGGCTGAAGAGATCATCACCCAGCGCATGGGCGGCATGCTCAAAGGCTAGGCCTCATTCAAGTTTCGGCTGGCGCATATACCCGCCAGCCGAGACTGCTTTCATTTTGTAGCCCACGGGCTACCGGACGCCTTGAGCAGCGTCACGAACAACTCGTTCATTGGCGTTGAAATGCCATGCTTTGCGCCAAGGCGCACAATCACACCATTGCGGGCATCAATCTCCATAGGACGACCATTCAGCCGGTCTGTATAGAGCGAATTGCCGACGCCTTCCGCTGAGTTTCGTTCCCGCTCGATCAGACCTTCAACCAGTTCGTCAGGAATGTCTGCGCCTTCTGCGCGCCCGACCTCAGCGCACTCTGTCACGAGCCCGCGCACCATGCGTTCGACATCTTCATTCCAGACGGGCCCAGTGGACCGCATGGTCAGAGTCGAAAACGCGCCCACGCAGTTTAGGCAGAGCTTCTGCCACGCGCGCGAAGTCCAGTTGGAGACCGCCTGCACATCCATCGGTGCATTGGCAAACAGGTCAACAAAATCTGCACCATGCGGACCATCCGGCACCACAATCCAGCCAATGGCGTTCTGCACGACATGCCCCGGCGCTTTGCGGCCAGCAGGCAGATCGACGACAACCGGCACAATCTCACGGCCCGGCATCAGCTCATTGAAACGGGCAACATGCTCAACACCGTTCTGGACGACCGCAATGCGTGTCCCTTCGCCTGCCAGCTTTTCAAGCCAGGGCAGAGTAGCCGCAGAATCATAGGTCTTTACCGTCACGAACACCCAGTCGACCGGCGTCGCCTTTGCCGGATCAGTCAAAACTGTAGGCGAGACGTTCAGAACCCCTTCGGGCGTTTCAGCGATGAGACGGTCAAAGCCGGTTCGTGCGCACAGCGTAACGTCATGGCGGGCATCATTTGCGAGCCATGCGGCCAGCGTTCCACCAAGCGCGCCCGGCCCGACAACTGCAATCTTCGCCATGATATCTTCCTCTCAATCCCGTGCCCACAAAAAGACAGCGCCGGGCGTGTTGCAACCCGGCGCTCTCAAAATTCCTGCGAGGTGACTGGTCGAATTATTCTTCGCCAGCTTCCTCTTCAGCCTCTTCCTCACCGCCGCGATCCGGTGTTGGCGCATCAGAGCTTTCAAGGAATTGAGGATCAGCGCGCATCATGCTTGCCTGCTCATAGTCATAACCGAAGGACAGGATTTGCGCGTCCTGACCGGCCGTGCCCATGAAGGAGATACCCACTGGCACGTCGCCGATTGTGCCCATAGGCACGGTGAGATGCGGATAGCCCGCGACAGCCGCCAGACCGCCTGCACCAGACCATGACGGCCAGACGTCAGGCTCAGTCGGCACAGCAACCGGCATGATCGGCCCGCTTGGCGACACCAGAACATCAACGCCATAGTCCGACATCAGAAGATCGATGCCGAGTTCACGTGTGCCACGCAGAACGTCAGCAGAGGCCGTGACATAAGCTTCGTCTTCAATGCCGTTCGTTGCGTCCGCAATCGTGAACAGATCCTGCCCGAAGATAGAAAGCTCTGTTTCGGCATTGGCTTCATTGAAGGCGATCAGGTCGGACAGCGTGCGGCTCTCGACCGCTTCCGGCGTGCCTTCCAGATACTCGTTGAGCGTCGTCTTGAATTCATGAACGAGAACGGTGAACGCCTTCTGGCCGAAATTCTCGATCTGGGATTCGAAGGCTTCGATTTCGACAAGCTCAGCGCCCTGAGCTTCCAGAACTTCAAGCGCCGCGTTGAAGGTATCCGCCATGCCCGGCTGGTCTGACACGGAATAGCGCAGAACGCCGATGCGCACGCCTTCAAGCGATGTATCGCTGAGCGCTGACACATAGTCCGTAGCCCCCTCGCCTGTCGCCATGGCCGTCAGCATCATGGCTGCACCTTCGACCGTGCGCGTCATCGGGCCAGCCGTGTCCTGTGAGGATGAAATCGGCACAATGCCTGCCTGAGAGACGAGGCCGACAGTCGGCTTGAAACCGACCACGCCATTGCCTTGAGATGGGCAGATAATGGAGCCGTTCGTTTCAGTACCAACTGCGCCCGCTGCCAGCATCGCTGCCATGGCCGCGCCTGAACCGGCACTGGAACCACAGGTCTGGCGGTTCAGCACGTGTGGATTGCGCGTATGACCACCCACACCGGACCAACCCGAAAGCGAGCCGTTAGAGCGGAAGTTTGCCCATTCAGAGAGATTGGTTTTGCCAAAAATAATCGCGCCAGCGCCGCGAAGCCCTTCAACCAGTGGCGCATCTGCTTCCGCATAGTTTTGCGCCAGCGCAAGTGAGCCTGCTGTCGTTGGGATGTTGTCCGCGGTGTCGATATTATCTTTCAGGAGAACCGGCACACCCGCCAGAATGCCGACCTCTTCGCCAGCCGCACGGCGCGCATCAATCGCGCGGGCCTGCTCGATGGCATCCAGATTGAGCGACAGGACGGCGTTGATGGCCGGGCCGTTCTCGTCAATCGCGTCAATGCGCTGGAGGTAAGCGGTAACCAGCATTTCAGATGTCACATTGCCCGCTTCGAGCGCTTCGGCGAGTTCTGGCAGTGTGAGGGCTGTATAGTCGGTCATGACCGGCGGCGTTTCCGGCGTTGTTTCATCGGCCACTGGCGCCGTGTCCGTGCCACATGCAGCCGCAAGAATTGCCGCTGCACTCAAGGCAGTAAGGTGTTTTCTGATCATCAGTTCCGCTCCCTGAATTTACGGAACGGACACTGCGCTGCCCCTGAAAAAGAGGCAAGCGCCGATCAGAAGAATTAACCGGTAACGTACGGATTAAAGGCAGAACTGTCTGCAGAAGCAGCAGGCCAGAGGGTAGACCATTCGCCGCCCGAGCAACGCACGACAGAATTGCTCACACCTTCACCCTGAAGTGCAAAACCATTGGCAATCGCCAGCAGATTCGAAACGCCGAGCGCATCATCCATCTCGACAGACATCAGACCGTTGCGGTCATAAAGGAAGTAGGCCGCGTCTTCGCTTTCCGCATTGCACATTTCCGGCAGCCAGATCTGACCGGAGATGAGACCATTGGAAGATGATGTGAAGTGAATGCGGCGGTAATCGTCGGCGCGGACGTCGCCCATCAGACCGCGCGTATTACCGATCGCAAGCTCGAAAGCCTGCTCGCGAGTAACACCCTGAGATGCCAGCTTCTCATTAGAAACTGCTGCCAGCGTCTGCGGGCTGTCCAGCATCAGAACGGCAACCAGATCACCTGTGAACGGCTCTACGACGAGACCTGATTCACTAGTGAGGTTGGCATTGCGGACATAAGCGCGAGAACGCAGCTGAACGACGAGGCGCTCGGAGAAGTTCTCCATGTCTACGCCAGCCTCGATGAGAGAGACATAACGCTGCGCCTGCTCGTCAACAATCTCGTCTAATGTCTCGGGCGCAAGCTCATACTGCTCGTAAGCAACGTTGGTATATGCCTGATAATCACAGTTATCAGCAGACGGGCCAGCGCGGAATGCTTCGTCGGAGATACGTACAAAGCACAGCGTGTCCTCGCTTGTTTCCCGCATGGACTGGATGATGGCGTTACGAAAATCACGTGGGGAGACCAGCTCTTCAGACTGAGCCAGTGCCGGAAATGAGAAAAGTCCGGACAGTACCGCACCTGCGGCGAGAATGGATTTAACCAATAATTCCTCCCTTGAACCGCTACTTTGGCGATCCTGTATTCATTCGTTAGCGTGCAGGCTCTGTGGCCCCGTCTGAATTTTCCGGCTCTTTGAACCATGGAAACCGGCTTTCACCGCTGGTCTCACGCTATCCTTAATACTGATTAACCAGAAGATATGTTCCAAGGAAAGACAAAAAACTCAATACATGTGAATTCAAGGCAAGAAATACGCCAATATACCGGACAAGCTCTCAGATTAGGCGCGCAACACTTTCCATCTTTATTGGAATAATACTTTAAACACAGTATTCCAAAAAGGAATAATAGATAGAATCAGACGTCATCCTCCGGACTGCATCCGCCCTGTACGCCCCTCGCGAACCGCTGTAAAATTGTGCGGCTCGCGGAATACACACGCGATATCACGAAAAAACCCGCGGAAGTGATCAGACACACGGTTTCTTTAGCGAGCAGAATGAATATGCTGGCGATGACGGAACAGGAGTAACGTATGCCGGGTCAGGCTTGCATGTTTGATGCGATCGATAAGAATTTGAATCTCGGAGCCGATCTGATCGGATTTATCTCCGATGATCAGTTCAACGACAAAACTGTTCCACCCTATCACTCCAGCATTGGCTGCCATATGCGCCATATTCTGGATATCTTCGATTGTATTCTTACCGGACTGGATGCAGGCAAGGTCGATCTGACGGCCCGTTCGCGCAACGTAAAAGTCGAAACCGACCGCGATGTCTGCCACGAATACCTCGAGCAAGTCCTGAGCGGCCTCAACGATCTTCGCAGCGCGGATCTGGAACGCCTGATCGATGTGACCGATGATCTCGGCCTTGGTGCTGTCACGTGTAAATATACGCTCGGTGCTCTGCTCGTTCAGGCGCACAGCCATGCCATTCACCATTTTGCGGCACTCGGCTATATAAACTCCTGCCTTGGCATCAATATGCCGGCTGCCGAATTCGGCTATAACCCGACAACCCCGCGCGAGGTTTGTGTCGGGTAATTTTACTGCTCGCGCGTCCGCCGGGTATTCTGTTCAGAAGCAAACTCGATCACCTCTGCCAGAGGTGCGCTACGCAATTTTCGATGCTGGAGTATCAGGCGTGATAAAGCGCTGTCGCGGCCTTCACTACCACGAGGCGAGATGGACCGCGCGAGGCTGGTCGCGAACATAGCAGATGCAGGTGTTGTATCTGGCATAACGGGTCTCCTTTCGTCTGAATTAGTACAATAAAGACGCCCCGCCAGCACTTTAGTTTCAAATACTTATTTAGTTAACAGGGTGTTAACCCTTTCGGGCCGCAAAATGGTGATTTCGGGATGACCTATTTTCTGCCTTGAGGATTGCGACCATCCGGTTCCGGCTGGATCCATGTCCATTCTCCTTGAACACACATGATCAGGTATCCCGACATGGCAGTGCCCTGATAGATACTGCTCTGTATCACGCCCATCAGGGTATGAAATCCTTCCGGCGGCTCATTCTGCCCAAGACCGACGGTCACAATTGTTCCCCGGTCCATCAGCCAGAAACCAAAATCGGTGGACTCGGCGGTACATGCACCTGGTCGGAGCGGCCATCCGGCACCAAGGCTATTTTCCGTCCATAGCGCAGTCATGCCCTGAACGACCTCAGTGACTACCTCACCTGCAAGGCGATCAAAATTCTGAGCTGCCAGCGCAAACGCTTCATCCTCGGTCAGGTCAAACTCGGCCAGTTGATCTTGTGTCACGGCGGCGACAGCAGTCGGGCTGTCCAGCATAAGCACGGCGACCAAATCCGCAGCGAAGGGCCGTGTCACAAACATTGGGGCGTCGAGATCACCCGGCAAACCCGATAAATAATCATCAGGACGTAACAGCGCGACAAAACGGGTTTCAACGTCGCTCAGATCTTCATTCTCAAGCGATCGACCAAATATCGTTACGAAATTCTGGATCTGCTCGCTCAGAGTTTCCGGCGAAGTTAGATGTATCTGATACTGCGATTCAAGATAAATATAGCCGTTGAATTCTGGTTCTCCGCTCTCAGTGAGGGCGTCTGATTCATATCGGACCTGAAACTCATCGACCTGAATGAAACGCGTGTCTGGATAGGCCTCCTGAAGTTCATTCACCAGAAGACGACGAAACTCGCTCAGACTGATAGGGTCCTTCGCGAAGGCAAGGCCTGCGATGAAGAATGCCGCAACGCAATAGGTCAAAAACCGTTTGAACATTTTTTTGCCCCTACCTGTCGTTCCAGAGAGAAGCATTCACCGTGATCGCAGAAGCGTCAATATCGCACACATTCAACCTCTGGGCAGATCAGAAGATTCCCCTTAATATAAGAATATCATAATAAAATTAGGAACGTTCTCCATGCGCCTGAAATCTGTCCTGCCCGCCAGCCTTGCCGCATTGTCTGCCTGCGCGATCGCCTTCGCATCCATGCCCGCAGCCGGACAGGCTGACACGGCGCAGGAACAGCCAGCCATCGCAGATGATGGTCGCGAGATCCTCTATCTGACACCTGCGCAGCGCACCCATGTGCGCGAAGAAATGCGGATGTTCATCACTGGCGTTCAGGCGCTCACCTCCGCGCTCGCCGAAGAAGACCGCGCCGCCATCGCGCAGGCTGCGTCATCCATGGGGCGTCCTGGTCGCATGAATGGCCAGATGGGTCAGGGACGCGGCCATGGCCAAGGCAATGGCATGGGACGCGGCATGGGCCATGGCGGCGGACAGGGTATGCATCAGGGACAAGGCATGGGTGGCATGATGGCGAGCATGCCGGCACCATTCCACACACTTGGCCGCGGCACACGTATCAGCTTTGAAGAGATTGCGGCCATGTCAGACACCGCTGAGATGCAGGATATTCAGCGCGCCTTTGCGGACACACTGCAGAACTGCGTTACCTGTCATAGCAGCTACACCGCACGAGACGCTCAATAGGCGAGTGCGCTACGCTCAAAACCCCAATCCGGCCAAACAGATGGACCGGACCCCATTCCTCGTGTTCAATACCGTTAATTGTTTCAGGAGGGGTCTGAGAACATGTTTTCACTTCTGGGGTCCATGACCCGTGCATCGGCAAAGCTTGTTGCAAGTTTCGCCCTCGTCATCGTTATCCTCGTACTCGCGTTTGCTTTTGAACCGGGCTGGGTTCGCGGCTTTCAAGACTGGATCGAGCTTTTGAACGACCAGCTGCGGACGCCGCCAATGCTGGATGATCAGGCGCTTATCCTCTACCGGACACTGGTCAACGAGAACACGATTTTCGGTATTCTGATGACGCTGATCTCACGCGCCATCATTGAAATTATCGCCTGGTGCTTCGGCCAGCTGTTCAAATCGGAAGCTAAAGCCGGCTAATCCAGCATGCGTATGATGTTCGTGTCTTACCCTCCCGAAGCGAGGGAATCGGTCGCCAGTATTCTTGAAGAGTGGGAACAGCTGGACTGGTCGGTGATTGACGCGAACAATCAGCAAATCGACGCACGCGTCGTCCTGCCCGACAGCGATGGCCAGAAACTGGTCGACGCCCTTCAGGGCAGGCTTTCACCGTTCAAGAAATGGCGGCTTGTTATTGTGCCGGTCGAGGCCTGCATCACGCCGAAATCCGACACGACGGAAATTTCGCCCGAGCCGGACACGGAAACAAAAGAAAAGTCGCGCGAAGTTGCCCTGCGCGAAGAGATTTATCAGGACGTCGCAGAAGGCGCGAAAATCGACTCCAGCTTTCTGGTTCTGACATTCCTCTCTGCGATTGTTGCCGCCATCGGCATGAATGCGAGCAATATCGCTGTTGTCATTGGCGCCATGGTGATTGCGCCGCTGCTTGGCCCGCTGCTGGCGTTCTCTTTTGGCTCGGCCATTGGCGATGCAGAACTGATGCTCAAATCATCTAAGACGGCTCTGGCTGGTCTCGCCCTCGGCTTTGCCACCGCCTTTCTGATCGGCTTTCTGATCGAAGTAGACTTTGATAGCACCGAGCTAATCGAGCGAACGAATATTGGTCTGGATAGCGTTGCACTGGCGCTGGCGTCAGGCGGCGCAGCCGCGCTCTCTGTCACGCGCGGTCTTTCATCAACACTTGTGGGGGTGATGGTTGCGGTTGCGCTTCTACCACCATCCGTCGCTATGGCGGTTTATCTGGGCGCTGGCGAGTTCACGCTGTCGGCGCGCGCAGGTATTCTGCTCGCAACCAATATTATCTGCGTGAATATTGCGAGCCTTCTTGTCTTCGCGCTGCGGGGCATTCGCCCGCGCACATGGCTGGAGAGGCGCTCGGCGAAGCGGTCACGGCAGATCAATCTCGCCGTCTGGGGCACGCTGCTTGCTGGCCTGATTGTGTTGATTGTTATGGTTCTGACCTGAGCGTCAGCGGAACAGGCGTTGAATGCCCGGCCTGATGAACAGGAACACATCGTATAGCCTGTTCAGCAGCCACCGACTTGGTCCAAACTGGCCGATCGGGCGCACCCAGCCCAAACCCGGAAATTCTGAATAGAGCCGCGTGAAAGCCTCAGCGCCGTCTATCATACGCCCGTCTGTGTCGCGCACATGAAACCGCGCGAGCAGTTTTTTCTGAGGTATCGGGCAATATTCGGCAGCATCGGGCGGTGAGACATCTTCGAACACCACACGCTCATGCTTGTCCATACGGCGCAGGAATGAAATCTCGCGCCGGCAGAGCGGACATGCGCCATCATAGAAGACCGTTAGCTGGTTCATGCCTCAGTATTTGGGGCATTCATCCTGATAAACCATTGGACACGTTTACGCAGAGCTTAAAACGGGTTCAGCGTGTAGCCCTGCTGCTGCAGGAGCGCATGGGACGTCATCGCGGAGAGCGAAATGGTGATGCCCGGCAGAAGGTCGTCTTCGCTCACATCGCGGTAAGCGGCCGTTTGTCCGCACAGCTCAATGGTCACGCCATGATCGATCAGCTGTTCGATGAGAGGGGCATTCGGGTTGTCTGCCCCATAGCTTTCAGCGTTCAGAAGGTCGCGATACGCTCCGCCATGCACGACGACGGCCAGATGGATAGTCTCTTCCGGCACACCTGCAGCGACATGCATGTTGAGGAAACGAGCTGGCGTAACGAGCGCACGGCTCACTTCGCCCTCGCCTGCGGCCTGTGCAATATCGTAAGCAATGTGGAATTCGGTATCGGCGCCGAGGCGCGCATCTTCTACAGCGGCCACATCACCAAAGCCGGTAATAACTGTGCCCGGCACGAAGTCCTCAGGCCCGGCTTGAGCCGCTAACGCTAGGCCCGCGCCCATGAGACATGGAACCAGAACTGCGCGCATGGGAGACCTCCACAATATCAAGATACGGGAAGGTTAGGCCTGTTTTGAAAGAGCGTCGAGACATGTCGGCAGATGCCCGTCTGCACGGGCATTTTCGGACCTGGAGCATCACCCCCAATACTCGCGCCCCATCATGGATTCACCTTTAACGATGGCGCTGTGGCGGTGCGTCTCGACGAACTCATCCCACTCAGCTGAGGGAACTTTGATGTTTTCTCCAGACATGACCGTAACAATACGCGTCGCGGTCTTGCCCATAAAATCAATATCCAACCAGAAGTCTGCTCCGACCGCGACGCCTTCGCCGTCTTCAGGCGGCAGCACGTAGACCGGAACGACTTTCTGAATGCGTTGCTCTAACAAGATTAATCCCGGGAGAACTTCTTGAACTTCGGACGCTTCGGCTCGACAGCCTCAGCACCGAGACGGCGTTTCTTGTCTTCAATGTAAGACGAGAAGTCACCTTCGAACCATTCAACATGGCTGTCACCTTCAAAGGCCAGAATGTGCGTACACATACGGTCAAGGAACCAGCGGTCGTGCGAGATGACCACGGCGCAGCCCGGGAAGTTCTCAAGACCTTCCTCAAGCGCCTGCAGGGTTTCCACGTCGAGGTCGTTGGTCGGTTCGTCAAGGAGGAGCAGGTTGGCGCCGGATTTCAGCATTTTCGCGAGGTGGACGCGGTTACGCTCACCACCGGAAAGAATACCGACTGGCTTTTGCTGGTCAGAGCCTTTGAAGTTAAACGCGCCAACATAAGCGCGTGAGTTCACCTCAACGCCGCCAAGGTCGATCACATCCGTACCGCCAGAGATTTCCTGCCAGACGGTTGCCTTCGCATCGAGCGCGTCACGGGACTGGTCGACATAACCAAGCTTCACCGTGTCACCCACACGCAGCGAACCGTTATCAGGTGTTTCCTGACCGATAATCATGCGGAACAGCGTAGATTTACCCGCGCCGTTCGGACCGATAACGCCGACAATACCACCCGGAGGCAGTTTGAAAGAAAGATCGTCAATCAGCAGACGCTCGCCAAACCCTTTGGTGAGCTGATCGACTTCCAGAACCACGCCGCCAAGACGCGGACCCGGCGGGATGCGGATCTGCGCTGTTGAAACCTTCTCAGACTCCGCCTTGGACGCCATTTCCTCATAGCGGGAAATACGCGCTTTGGATTTCGCCTGACGGGCTTTCGCACCAGCACGGACCCACTCAAGTTCTTTGGATAGCGTACGCTTCTTCGACGCTTCCTCGCGCGCTTCCTGCTCCATACGCTTGGCTTTCTTCTCAACCCAGGCCGAGTAGTTGCCTTCGTATGGAATGCCGCGACCACGGTCGAGCTCGAGAATCCAGCCTGTCACCTGATCGAGGAAGTAACGGTCGTGGGTTACGAGGATCACACAGCCTGTGAAGTTGACCAGATAGTTCTGGAGCCACGCAACCGTTTCCGCATCAAGGTGGTTGGTCGGTTCGTCCATGATGATCATGTCAGGCTTGGAGAGCAGCAGACGAACGATTGCCACACGTCGGATCTCACCACCCGAAAGCTTGGTCACGTCAGCGTCTTCATCCGGGCAGCGCAGAGCGTCCATGGACATGCGGATTTTGGAATCGATGTCCCATGCGTCTGCCGCGTCGATCTGCTCCTGCAGCGCAGTCATCTCTTCCATGAGCTCGTCGGAATAGTCTTCCGCCATTTTCATGGAGACTTCATTGTATTTGTCGAAGAGCTGCTTTTCAGGGCATTCAGCAGCGATGTTCTCAAATACTGATTTGTTCGGATCGAGCTGTGGCTCCTGAGGCAGATAGCCAATTTTAATGCCATCTGCGGCGCGCGCTTCACCGTTAAATTCAGTGTCTTCCTGTGCCATGATGCGCAGCAGAGACGACTTACCAGAACCGTTCACGCCGACGACGCCGATCTTGGCATCCGGAAGGAATGACAGGTGGACATTCTCGAACACCTTCTTGCCGCCCGGATAAGTTTTGGACAGGCCCTGAAGCTGGTAGATATACTGGTAAGATGCCATTGACTGCGTGCTCTCTGAATTCCAAGAATTTCAAAGGCTGCGTTTTGCCTGAGTTAATCGATGAATTCAATACGCGACTGCGATTGAGGAGAAACAATGCCCAGCACGCAAGGAAACACACCTCTCGGTGTACACGATCTCTCTGAGGATATGTTTGGTCTGAGCGTGCGACGGCTCAAAACAATCAGCCACCTTTTCACAAAACCAAAAACTGTTTTCGAAGCATCGCGAAGCGCCGATTGGTCGGGTGGAAGCTACACGCCCTCAATTCGTCTGGTGTTCTCTATTCTGGCTGTCATTGCAGCTATCCGTTTTCTCTGGGCGGGTCCTGACAGCTATATGAGCCAGTCGACGTTTGACCAGTTGATGGCATCGCCTGCAATCAGCGACCCGGCCATAGCGGATCTGATTCGAAACGAGATCATGAGCGCTTTCCTCCTCATGTTTCCGTTCACCTTCATGCTCGTTCAAATACTCGCTGCACTCAGCCTTCATATCTGGGGAACCGGAACAAAGACGACCTTACGCATCCGGTTTTACTTTCTGGCAATCACGCCCATCACACTCGTCACGCTGATCATGTTGCCGCTTTTGTCGATGATCCCACTGTCATTTTATTGGCATTATACGCTGCTGATGTTTGTTGTGACGTACTTGCTGGATGTGATGACCAGCTATCGCGGCGCAGTCGCAGGAAGCGGACGCTTAACTCGTTTGTTTAAATCCTGCCTTCTAGGCCTGACGGCATTGGCGGCATCACTTGTTGCAAACACAGGTGGATTTGCCATTGCGAGTTTGTTTGTGTCTCTCAAGTTTGCGACGCTTGCAGGCTGATCATTTCGTACGGTGTGACGAGATAACGGCTGGTAATATACGTTGAGGATGCCATATCTCGGCAAACACAAATCGGACAGGTCACATGTACGCAGACACTTCGAGATATAATAGCGTTGCCCGCTTCCTCCACTGGGTGATCGCGTTTCTCATTCTGGGCAATTTCATCGGCGGATGGCTGATGACCCATGAGGGCTTCTCTGAAGACTTCCAGTTCAATGCCTTTCAGCTACATAAGAGCTTCGGCTTTGTTGTACTGATCCTGTCGATCTTCCGCCTGTTCTGGCGCGTGGCTTACCGCGCCCCACCAACACCAATCGGCATGCCGGTCTGGGAGAAGGTGATCAGCAAGATCACCCATATCGCCTTCTATGTGCTGATGATTGGTGTGCCGGTGATTGGCTGGATTTACGTATCTGCCAGCCCTCTGGACATCCCGACCAAGCTGTTCTTCACTGTGCCGGTGCCTCACCTGCCAGTGCCGGTTGATGAAGGTCTTGCCGAGCTCTTCTCAGGCTTCCACGAGTTCTTCGCTTTTGCGACGCTTGGCCTGTTTGTTCTGCACGTGGGCGCCGCGGCGAAACACTATTTCATCTCACGCGATAACATCATGCAACGCATGGCTGGTCGCGGCTTTGGTCCACTTCTCGCGCTTCTGTTTGCAGCCGTGATGGGCGGCGGCGTCGCCTACTCCATGGTAAGCTATCAGGGCGGCCATGAAGAGAAAGGCCATGACCCGGCTGCGGCGGAGGCGACATCTGCCGAGCCGGAAGCGGACGCGACAGAAGCGGCCGAAACGGCCGCAACAGAGACCAACACTGACAATGAAGGACTTCTCGTGCCAGCTATCGCGACGGGCCCGAATGCATGGGCCATCGTCGAAGATGAAACCTTCATTGAGGTCACAGCCTTTGCCAACGGCGCGCCCCGCGTCGCACGCATGGATGATGTTCAGGGCGCTATCGAGCTGAACCTGGATGAGCCACAGCCGGACGATTATATCGACGTGCTGATTGGTACGCGCAGCCTTGAAAGCGATGACAGCAATGTGCGCATGCAGGCCACGGCCGCAGGCTGGCTGAACACGCCACGCTTCCCGCAAGCACATTTCGTATCCAGAAACATCACCCGCACTGGCGAGCTGGAGTTCGAAGCTACCGGCGACCTAACCTTGCGTGACATCACTGCGCCTGTGATGCTCACTTTCAGTGTAACACTGGAAGACAATCACGCGCTGGCAACAGGTCTTGTGGAATTCGACCGCGCAAACTTTGACATTGGCGACGCACAACCTGACAACACATCTGTAACGGTATCCGTACAGGTGGGGGCAGATCGTGTCAGATGACACAAACAGTCAGGTAAAATCACACAAAGTCGGCGGCGACGATCTTATTGAAGATGTATTCGGCCTCAATCTGAGAGGCCTGAAAACCCTGTGGGTGATGTTTGCCTCACCTCGCCAGGGCTTTGAGGCCGCGCGCGCGCCTGATTGGATGGATCGCAGCTTCACGCCTTCAATCCGGCTTTTGTTTTCCCTGCTCGCCGTTATGACAGCAACCCGCTTTTTATGGGCGGGCGCAGACAGTTCCATCTACGCTCTTGTGGACGGGCAGGTCTCAGCCCTTGAAGAGCTCGGATCGCCAGAAGAACGCAGCGCGTTCACCGAGCACATTATCGATTATTTCCTGCTCCTGTTTCCCTTCAGCTTCATGCTGACTCAGGCGATCGCAGGTAGCTTGCTGCGAGTCTGGGGTAAAGGCACCAACACAATTGTCCGCATCCGGCTTTACATGCTGGCCATGCTGCCAAACGCAACATTCACATTGTTTGCATTACCGCTGATGACGCTCATGACGGTGCAGCAACAGACCGAATTCTCGCTTGCGCTGATCGCGCTGACGTTCCTGATAGACTTCATCACTGTGATGAAAAGCGGCGTGGTCAGTGAAAAGCGCAGCGGCAAGATCTTAAAAAGCGCGCTATACGCAACGGCGTCGAACCTCACAGCCATCATTTCGAACTCGCTGTGCGTCATGCTCGCCAGCATCATTGCCGGTCATGTCATGGGATTGGGCCAATAAAAGTCAGACGAGCCATCACCTGCTGCTCGCTTTGACTTTTATCGCAGCGCTTCACAGCTCGCACGCAGCTCGTCATAACGAAGATAGGCGTCTGCGGCCTCACCTTCATTCATCTGATACTGCACCTCATCAATGTCCGGCAGCACAACATCGCAACCGAGATCACGCGCGATGAGGAACCAGGCCAAAGCGAGTGGCATATCTTCGTGCGCGATCTGTCCGTCACGACGGATGAGACCGAGCCTGAAAGCACTGTCTGCATCTGCGCCATCAAGGGCAGCGCGTGTCCAGTAGTGGATGGCTTTTTCAATATCCTGACCGCAACCGAAGCCGCTCATCAACATATTCGCGTAGGCACCTGCAGCTGGACCGTGTCCCAGTTCAGCGGCCTGATGCATGAGCCCCGACGCCGTGCAGGCTTCTTCATGGCTTTCCGCCACTGAAGCGATCCGGCGCGCGGTCTCATAAAGGGCATTTGCGTCGCTCATAATTTCTATATTGTGACGATGACACAGTCGAAAACAACGCTAAAACGGGTTCCATGAACAAACTTTCCCTTCTGCCCGCCTTTTTTCTGGGGATTGCTGCCTCTATGAGCAGCCCGGCCCTCTCTCAAACCAGCGCTACGGACCAAATGACCGAATCACCTCGTCTGACGATTGAGCGCCTTTACGCGTCTCCTTCTCTTTCCGGACCAAGCCCTCGCGGCGTCCAATTCTCTCCGGACGGCTCCCGCGTGACCTTCCTGAAAGCCCGCGAGACCGACGCGTCACGCTTTGACCTCTGGCAGTTCGATGTCGAAACCGGCGAACAGAGCCTGTTGGTCGATTCCCAGATCCTCGAGCCGGAAGAAGTGCAACTCTCTGAAGAAGAAATCGCGCTTCGTGAGCGCCGCCGTATCGCGGGCCAGCGCGGTATCGTCTCTTATGACTGGGGCACCGCGAATACGATCCTCGTACCGATTGGCGGCGACCTTCACCTGATCACGCTCAATGGCGATGACGTTGAAGCACGCCAGCTCACCGACACCGATGCCTTCGAGTATGACGCTAAAGTCTCTCCGCAAGGTAATTTCGTCAGCTTCATTCGCGACGGCGCTGTGTTCATCATTGATCTGGCGACCGGTGAGGAAAAGCAGATCACACCTGACGCAGATCCTGAAAACGCAATCTCTTACGGCGTTGCCGAATTCGTCGCTCAGGAAGAGATGAGCCGCTATACCGGTTACTGGTGGAGCCCGGATGAAAAATACGTCGCTTTCACCCGCGTCGATGAAAGCACCGTCGATATCATTCCGCGCTTTGACATTGCCGCTGACGAAGTAACGGTGATCAATCAGCGCTATCCGCGCGCTGGACGCCCGAATGCCATTGTCGACCTGAAAGTCTTCAGCCTGGAGACCAACCAGACCCATGATGCCAACTGGCGCAAAGATGACTGGGGCCCGGCAACAGATCAGTATCTGGCACGCGTAAACTGGGCCGGCGACGCTCTGGTCGTTCAGTCTGTGAACCGAGACCAGACAGTCATCCGCTGGACACAGCACTGGCCATCCACCCTGTTCTCACAGGAACCATTCTATGAAGAGCCCCAGCCGAACTGGGTAAACCTCTCAAACGACTTCATCACGCTGAGCTCCACGCCGGGTAATATTCACCGTCAGGGCGATCTGGAAATCCTGACGACGACGGAAGCAACAGGCTACCGCATGCCGGTGATCGTCACGCGTGACGGTGCCGCACCAATGCTGCAGACCGAAGATGGCGTTGTGCGCGGCTTCTCAGCACTCAATCGCAATAATGGTCGCCTGTATTTTACGGCCAATTTCGACACGCCGCTGGAAACGCATCTCTACCGTGTGCAGCTTCCGCCGTCTGATGAAGAGGTCGCAGAAATGGGCGCTGAATGGGTAACGGGCTCACCGTGTATTGACCGTTCGCCTGAAACGCCGGGCACGCGCATTGAATGCGCCCATTATGAGCGTATCACGGAAGCGGGCAAAAGCTGGTCCATCACAATGGCACCGGATGGTCAGAGCTTTGTCGGCACGTCCTCATCACCAACCCAGCCACCGCAGACGGGTCTCTACCACGCAGACGGCACGCTGATCACATGGATTGAAGAAAACCGCCTCGACGAAAGCCATCCTTATTATCCATATCTGGCAAACCACACCGTGCCGGAATACGGCACACTGGAAGCCGACGACGGACAAACGCTTTACTACTCGATCCAGACGCCACCTGATTTCGATCCGAGCCAGCAATATCCGGTTCTCGTCGAAGTTTATGGCGGCCCGCACGTGCAGACCGTAAACCGCAACTGGGAGCGCATGGGCGATCAGTTCTACGCGCATCAGGGCTTTATCGTGTTCCGTCTTGATAACCGCGGCTCTTACTATCGCGGCAAACGCTTTGAAGATGCGATCTTCCAGCTCACTGGCGCGCCTGAAGTACGCGACCAGCTGGTGGGTGTCGCATGGTTGAAAGAACAACCGTTCGTAAACCCTGATCGTATTGCCGTTCAGGGCTGGAGCTATGGTGGCTATATGACCCTGATGACCATGCTGCAGGCCGAGCCGGGCACATTCGCAGCGGCTGCATCTGGCGCGCCGGTCACAGACTGGTCGCTGTATGACACCTTCTACACAGAGCGTTACATGCGCACGCCCCAGAACAATGCAGACGGCTATGACCAGTCATCTGTGTTCTACCATCTCGACAATTGGGAAGGCGAGCTGACGCCGCTCCTCCTCATGCATGGCATGGCAGACGACAATGTCACCTTCGACAACACCACCCGACTGATGGCGGAGATGCAACAGCGCGGCCTGGTGTTCGATCTCATGACCTATCCGGGCCAACGTCACGGCATTCGCGGTGAAGCGCTCGGCACACACCTCATGCGTACGCGCATGCAGTTCCTGAACCGTCATCTGATGCCAGATACCGCTGAGTAAGCTTTCAAAACAGCAATTGAATCAAAGCCCTCTCCCGCCGGAGAGGGCTTTTTCTTTACCGGAAATGACAAGCTCACATTATTTTATGACAAGCTAGCTTGACCTTTCAGCACATTTGTGACAAGTAAGCTTTACTCAAAGAAAAGGACACATGTCATGCTCTCGTGTTTGAAAGCAAATCTCCCCCAGCTCGGCACCGCGCTGGCCGTTGCCTCCATCGAACTGGCTGCCGCCGCATTCCTCGCCGCACCGGCGCAAGCTGAAGTACCGATCTGGGTGATCGAAGATGCCGACTCTACAATCTATGTCACCGGTACAGTTCACATGCTCCCGGAAGGCACCGAATGGCGCGGCGAAAAGCTGAACGCCGCGCTGGATGAAGCCACTGAAATCTGGCTCGAAATTCCGATGACTGGTTCCATGGCAGACATGCAGGCCGAAGCTGCGCCCCTGATGATGCAATATGCGCTGTCGGTCGACGCGCCGCTCTCTTCCCGCCTCAACGCTGAAGAACTGGAACTTCTCAATGCCGCGATGGAGCGCGCCAACATGCCGGAACAGGCCCGCGCCGGTATGGAATACATGAAGCCGTGGGTCGTGCTGCAAGCTGTTGGTATGGCGCCGCTTTCCGAGGCTGGGTACGATCCGGAGCAAGGCATTGATGTTCAACTTGTACGCATGGCCTCCGAACAGGGCGACAGCATTCACGGCTTCGAAACGCTGGAACAGCAAATCCAGTTCTTCGCTGATATTCCGGACGAAGATCAGGAACGGGCTCTGCGCGACCTGCTTCGTGTTCCCGAAGAAGAGACGCAAGAAATGGTCGAACTGGCGACCTCTGCGTTTGAAGGTTGGGCGGATGGCGACACCAGCGGGATGGAAGCGCTCTTCACTGCATGGGCCGAAGACGAAGACTCCGCACTCTCGCCTCTGCCATATGACCGTATGGTTGCCGGCCGCAATGCTGATTGGGTTGAACAGATTGAAGGCATGCTTGCCGGAGAAGGCGTTCACTTCATTGCCGTAGGTGGCGGCCACCTTGTCGGGCCAGACAGCGTGTTTGAAATGCTGGAATATCGCGGAATCTCAGCCTCTCGCTACTAATCCCGCTGCGTACTTCAGCGCAAACCGTCCGGACCGTACATCCGGACGGTTTTTCGCGCGAACTTGCGCCGATCTGCACGCGGTGAGACACTCTGCCGATAAAGATAATATATCGGGAGGAACACATGACATACGCTGACGGGCGTCTGATGCACGACGCTGACAGCCATTTGATGGAATTGCCAGGCTGTCTTGATCCTTATTTCCAGCCTTCACTTCTGCCGCGCTTTCACGCGCTTGAGAGCTATCGGGACAAACTCCGAAAAATGGACTGGGCGGACAAAGCCCGCGCACAGCAAGCAGAAGCCGATTTCCGGAACGGAGCCGGTGACGCGATCATGCTCCGAAAAAATTATGAAGCACACGGCGCGTTTCTGCGCGAAGACCGCCCCGCCGCCCTTGATGCAATGGGCTTTGCCTCACAACTCGTTTTCACCACGTTCTGCCTTGGTAATTTCGGTCTGGACCAGTCCGGCGATATGGAGCTGTGCTACGCGGCTGCCGATGCGCATAACCGGATGATGATGGACTTTTGCGCCATTGACCGCCGCCTGCTGCCCGTCGCCTATATCCCGCTTGAAGACTTCGCCCGTGCTGAAGCCTCGACGAGGCTTGCCATCGAACTGGGCGCCAAGGCGCTGATGGTGCCGTCACTCTGCCCGCAAAATCACAGCCCGAGCCATATTAGCCTCTATCCTGTCTGGGAGCTCGCGCAGGATTCAGGCATTCCTGTCGTCTTCCATGTGGGCGGCGAAGAAAAGCTCAATCCAATGTACAAAGAGAACGGCCTGCCGCCGGTGAAGGACTTTCATGGCGGAGATGATAACTTCACATCCGTCAGCTATATGCCCATCCCGAACGCAGCCATGCAGACCATGGCGACGCTGATCTTTGACGGTGTCTGGGATCGGTTTGAAAAGCTGAAGTGGGGCGCAATCGAGCTTGGCTCGGCATGGCTGCCCGGCTGGATGCGATCTATGGATTCAGCGGCTGGCGCCTTCACACGAAACGAGGACCGCCTGCAAAAACTCTCAGCCAGACCTTCAGAGATCGTCCAACGTCAGCTGCGCGTTGCGCCCTACCCTCACGAGGATGTCGGCTGGGTGATCGAGAACTCCGGCGAGAACATGATTATGTTCAATTCGGACTTCCCGCATATCGAAGGCGGTCGCCACCCGCTGAAACGGTTCGATGCCTCGATTGCTCACCTGTCGGATGAAGCGAAAACCGCGTTCTTCTCCGGCAATTTCATCGACATGATGGGCAAAGCTTTGCCGCAGGATCTGCACCACCCTGCGCATCTTCGCGTTGCATAGAGACGCCATTTCGGGATTTTTCAGGGCGCACACCTTGCACCTCATCGCAGTGTGAGGAATGACAGTCTGGTGGATCAAAGGACCGGACATGAAGCCCTGGAAAATTCTATCATCGCGCCAGACCTATAAAGACAAATGGCTTGGCGTTCGTACCGATACAGTCGAACTGGCGAACGGCGCTGTCATTCCGGATTTTCACATTATTGAATACAAGGAATGGGCTGCCATTCTGGCCTTCACCGAAGATGGCGAACTGATCGTCATCCGCGAATACCGTCATGGCTGCCAGTCCATCACGCTGGGCCTGCCCGCGGGCAGCGCCGAAGAAGGCGAGACGGATTATCTCTCTGTCGCGCAGCGTGAACTGCTGGAAGAAACCGGCTACGAAGCCGCTGAATGGGTAAAAACCGGGCAGGCTTATTCCAACTGGGCGACCCAGAACAATCAGGTGCACTTCTTCCTCGCATTCGGCGCGAAAAAGGTCGCCGAGCAAAACCTTGACGCGACCGAAGAGATCGAAGTCCTCACCATGAAATACGAGGATTATTTGAACTTTGAGGGCATTACGCCGAACCAGTGCCACCACGCAGCGGCGCTTCATTATGCCGAACGCTATTTTGCGAAACATCCTGAGAAAAGGCCCGTGAACGCATGAAACGCACCTGGTATTTCGTTCGCCATGGCGAGACAGACTGGAACGCTGAGAAGCGCATGCAGGGCCAGTGGGAATCCAATCTCAACAAGAATGGCAAAGGCCATGCGGACGTAAACGGCAGATGGCTCTCGACATTGCCCATCGAGCATATCTGGGCGTCACCCCAGGTGCGCGTGCGCCAGACCGCAGAGATCATCTCAAAGCATGTGCCACTCGCGGCCACCCCTAACTTCGATGACCGCCTGAAAGAATGGAGCTCTGGCGATTGGTCAGGCATGCTCTATGCGGACATCGCCAAGGACCGACCTGACGAATGGGCCAAATGGGTCGAGGACCGATATAATTACCGCCCACCAAACGGTGAGAATTTCGTCGATCTTGAAGTCCGCGCGGATAGCTTCTTTGAGGACGCCTCAAAGGTGAACGCCGAGACCGTTGCTGTGCTTGCGCACGGCTTCATCATTCGCGTTATGGTCAGCCGGCTTGCAGGCCTGCCTCAGGCCGATGTTCTGGCCGTGAAGCAGACCAATGATACGGTTATTCGTGTGCGTCAGTCGGGTGGAGAAACGCTCATAGATCACTTCGTGGGCGGCATTGGCCCCAAGGCCGGGTTGCCGACGGGTGAACAAGGCGCAGCCTAGCACCGTTGCTGCATTGGTTCATCCGGCTCCGGAATCAGAAAGAAAGCAGCGAATAGAGTCGGAAACCCATACATCACCAGCACTAAAGGCCAGGCCAAATACAAAGCCAGGAAAATACTGAGCGAGATATAAAGCGTCGTATTATTTCTATCTACTTGCGAACCACCGAACCCGGCACATCCGCCAAATGTCTCCATCACTGCCGCTCCTATAAATACATGGAGTAGAAACAAACCGGCAGTGAGAAACAACCACACTACCAAGATAATGAATATGCGAACCTTCTTCGCCATATCGGGATTGTAGGCATTCAGCGCTTTTACAAGTCTGCGTGCGCTCCAACCGACCGCTGAAACGCCAGCGAGGGCAGCGAAGGTGGCAAAATGAATCTTGGTCAAACCTGCTGGTTCAGTCATCGCGGGAGCAAATTCATAGCAACCCACTCCCGGTACGACCGTGTAAGCGTTCCAGACCATTACTGATACTAGCCCGATATTTATCGTGCCCCACAACACTGCAAACCAACGCAAATGCTCTCTCCCGAATAAGCTCGCGAACACCTTCAAAGCGGTTGCAGGCAAAACTTCGGTAAGTTTAAGGACAATTCGGTTGATTTAAGACATTCGAGAGACATTGAATGTGCCGTCCAACCCTACGCCACCATGTCGCGTGACAGATCAGAATACGCAATATCGCTCTGAGTAATTCGGCGGCGATAGCGAACAGGGCGCAGCCTGAACCAAAGAAAAAGCCCGGCTCAGTCGCCGGGCTTTAATCTGTTACGCAACCAGCTCTTCTTCGAAGATCCGATCAACCGGCTTGTCGCCTGATTGCAGCTCAAACAGCGTGTTCTTTGCCTCGGGACGCTCGACCGCGGCCTGAAGCACATGGGCGACGTCAGCACGCGGAATCTCACCGCCATTATGATTGATGTCCTCAACCTTCACCTTGCCGGTCGGAGATTCATCAGTGAGAGCCACCGGACGCACAATGGCATAATCTAGCCCTGACTTTTTAAGGTAAGCGTCTGCCTCACCTTTTGCCCGCAGGTAGTCCTGCAGATATTCAGGGCCAGCCTCTGGTGTGTCAGCGAGCATGGAGCTCAGCATCACAAAACGGTTTACGCCGGTCGTTTTGGCAGCATCGACAAGACTAATCGCGCCGTCACGGTCTACGGCTTCTACGGCTTTACCACCGGAGCCTGCCGCGAATACAACGACATCAATGCCTTCCAGATTTTGAGGGAAAGTTTCAGGCTGTGTGAGGTCCATCATCACCGGCTCTGCGCCCATATCTCTGATCGTGCTGACCTGTTCGGGCTTGCGAACGGCGCCCTTGACAGCGTGACCATGTTTCACGAGGCGTTCTGTCAGAAGCTGGCCAGTCGTTCCGTGTGCACCTGCGATCAGAATATTCATGAGTTTGTCCTTTCTTTCCTGTTCTGCCAGACCAACGGGTGCGGTCTACGCATGTTCCTGAAAACTGCAGGACTGAGACAAACTGCCTATTCCCATCCACTCGTATTTCGTATTATTAGAATGTATGAATATTCTTGCGCTTCTTGATCAGATTCCGATCGGCTTCGTTGCTCTCGCCTGCCTGACACTTGGGCTCGCGCCGTTCGTGCCCGAACCCCACCTTTGGGAAAAATTGAAAATGCTGAGCGCTGGAACGCTTACGAAACCCATCGATATTTTCGATCTGTTCTGGCACGCCTGGCCCTGGCTTCTGCTGGTAGCGAAACTTGCGCGGATGGCGCTTAGCCGTCAGGCCTGATTGACCGGCGCAACCAGCAGATCTTCGAGAAAAAACGCAGACAGTTCGGCGCGACCGGACACACCCGCCTTGCGATAGATCGCCCGTGCCTGATCACGCGCGGTACGCTCGCTCGTGCCACGCACTTTCGCGACCTCATCCATGCTGAGCCCTTTCAGGAGCAAATAACCGATCTCCTGCTCCGCCGGTGATAAACCCCACTGGACGAACTGCTTTCCAATCGCCTCGGAAAGGCCCCGCAGCAGCTCGCGGTTTTCGCTCTGCCAGCGGTCGGCCTCAGCGCGCGCGACGGTTAGCTGGCTCGTCGTCCGGCGAAGTGTGCGCAGAGTGAGAATGGCACCTATAAGAGCTGCAATCAGCGCAGCGCCTTCAATGGCGAGGTGAACAAGCCCTGCCCCTTCTCCCTGATCCGTCGCAAGGTCCAGCGCTATCAGAAAAGCGATCCCAGCGAAGACAATGACTGTGAAAATGCTCAGGCGATTACCCATACTCACACGGTATACTCCACTGTAAATACAATGCTTTTATGGCTTACGTCATTTGACGAATAGCTATTTGAGCCCGCATTGCCATTCTGTTCGGGTAAATACTGGAGACAGACATGACAGAACACAATGAGCCAAAAAGCCTCAAAGTCTGGGACCCGATTGTACGCATAGGCCATTGGGCCATCGTGATCGGGGTTCTCACCGCTTATTTCTCTGGCGATGAATCGCGCAGCGTCCACACGACAGCCGGATACGTGGTTGCCGGTGTTGTTCTGTTTCGTCTGCTCTGGGGTATAATCGGAACAAAGCATGCGCGCTTTTCAGATTTTGTGCGCGGCCCCGGCGCAGTGATCGGCTATCTGAAAGATATTGCCTCCGGTAAGGGCAAACGCTTCATTGGCCACAATCCTGCTGGCGGCGCGATGATCCTCGCGCTCCTGTTCTCCATGCTGGTGACCACCGGTTCCGGCATGGCCATGTACGCCATGGATGAAGGTAAAGGTCCGCTCGCACCCGTCATCGCCATGCAGGTTGACGCCAATGGCACAGCAGCGCCTGCCACCACCGCACGCTATGAGAGCCATGAAGAAGATGATGACGATCACGAAGGCGAAGAGCATGAAGGCCACGCGTCCGGTCCTCTCGGCACGCTCTACAATGTCCATAAGATTTTCACCTATCTCACGCTCGGCCTTGCCGGTCTCCACGTGATCGGCGTGATTGTTTCCAGCCGCGCGCATGGTGAGAATCTCGCGAAAGCCATGGTTACAGGTCGCAAGCGAGAGCAGCTGTAACTCTGGCCGCAGGCTGGTCGTTGCATGGTCGACCAGCCTGCCCCTTCTTCGCTCATCAAAGGCTATCTACGATCCTTGTCGGTATAGTGAACACCGTATAATCTCCTCCCCGATGGATGAGCCGCACGACAGAGGCGCTCACCACAAGGGAGGACATTTTGAAGAGATCATTTTCCGCGGCGCTCGCGGCACTTTCCGTTTTTGCCTTTGCGCCCGCCGTCATGGCACAAGCCACTGCCACTCAATCAGAAAGCTACACCGCGCCTGAAGGCGCGATCGAAGTCTTCACACCCATGCGCGACGAGACCGTACTGGCGGGCAACCTTTATCTGCCGGAAGGTGAAGGCCCGTGGCCATGCATCGTCACGCGCACGCCCTATCTGAAAGATGCCCGCTATGGCCAGCCTGGCGCTGGTGATCGCTACACTGATGCAGGCTTTGCCTTCCTCGTTCAGGATGTTCGAGGCAAGGGCCGCTCTGAAGGCTTTTATCGCGCTTTTATCGACGACGGTCCGGACGGTTATGACACGATTGAATGGATGGCCGAGCAGGACTGGTGCAATGGCCGCGTCGGCATTTCCGGCGGCTCTGCCATGGGCATCACCTCCAACCTCGCGGCGACCTATGATCCGCCCCACCTTGATGCAGCTTATGTGATTGTTGCGCCGTCCACCCGACTTACCGGCTCGTACATTGGCGGCGCATTCAAAG
>QGCY01000009.1_pt1 | contig 96741 bp, 98 predicted proteins | sample 4708041 | NCBI WGS metagenome assembly QGCY01 (sample SAMN08941164, study PRJNA450518) | Sediment metagenome, whole genome shotgun sequencing project. | biome: grassland soil; feature: grassland; material: soil; isolation source: soil 14 days enrichment with methanethiol and mixed carbon source ... | reverse complement strand
ATGCATACTCTACCAGTGTAAGAGGGGCAGCCGGATCGCCCATGATCACATCGCCGATGGCGATTTCGTCCAGGGTTGCCGGGCCATCATCCTGCGCGCTGGTTTCACCGCGGCCATTTCCGCAAGACACGAGTGTCAGTGCGGCGACAGAGGTGATGAAAGCACGCAGCATGGTCATATCAGTTTGTCCGTTCGAAAAGATTATTCGGCAGCGAGAGCTGCATCGATCAGCGCGGCCATACCTGCGCCGGTCTGAGCGTCATTGCCGAGCAGTTCGCCGTTCATGAAGATGGTTGGAGTTGCACGTACGCCTGCATCCTGACCAGCTTCAATTGTGGCAACCATAGAGTTGAACAGCTCTTCATCTGCAAGACATGCGCGGAATTCAGGCTCTGAAAGGCCAGCTTCAGCAGCAACGTTCGTAAGCCATTCGCCCACCGTGCCACCACGTGCGGCAACCATCATCTCGTCCTGTCCGGTGAAGATTGTATCCAGAGTCGGATAGTAGCCTTCCTCTCCTGCGCAGCGAGCAATTGCAAAACCAGCCATAGCGATCTGAACCGGCGCTGTCGGGAATTCGCGGAAAATGAACTTCACTTCACCCAGCTCGATACGCTCTTCGATAACCGGCATGACCGATTCATGGAAGTGCGCACAATGGGGGCAGGTCAGTGACGCATATTCAACAATCATGATCGGTGCATCTGCATCGCCGAGCACAACGTCACCCAGAACGATGTTCTCGAGTACGACTGCAGGCGCTGGTGCTTCACCTTCCTGCGCGAGTGCAGCAGTCGGTGTTGCTGTCAGTGCGATTGCAGTGAGTGCAGAGGTCAGCCAGTTCGGGGATTTCATATAAGTCTCCAGTCGGTTGCGGACGTTCTGGTGATGGTTAGTCAGCCAGTGCCGCGTCAATCAGTTCGTTCATGCCCTCAGGTGTCTGCGCTTCCGGGCCGGCAAGTTCGCCATTGATGAAAATGGTCGGTGTGCCTGAGACGCCCTGAGCCTGCGCATCACGGATGATGTTAGACATTTGTTCGTACAGGTCCTGATTGCGTGTGCAAGCACGAAACTCAGCTGCATCGAGGCCGTGGCGTGCCGCGGTCGCCTGGAGTGCATCACCAACGGTGCCGGTGCGCGCGGCCTGAAAAATGTTTGTCTGGTTTTCAAACAGGTCGTGCAGAACATCATAGAAGCGGTCTTCGCCCGCGCAATGTGCGATTGCATGGCCTGCCATAGCGATCTCGACTGGCTGTGTCGGGAAGCCACGGAAGATGAACTTCACGTCGCCTGCTTCAACCCGTTCTTCGACGGTAGGCATGACTTCGCGTGAGAATGTTGCGCAGTGCGAGCAGGTGATGGACGCGTATTCAATGATCGTCACAGGCGCACTTGCATCGCCCATTACAACGTCACCTTCAACGACGCCGGCAGAGCCGCCAGAACCGGAATTGCTGCCACCACATGCTGCGAGCGCAAGTGCAGCTGTCGCAGAAATAAGCCATTTAGATACGTTCATGCCCGTCATCCGTTTGTTTGTCTTACAGATTCGCCCTTAGGCGTGTTCAGCGGTCATCTCTATAGACTGCCTCACCGAACGCCAACAGTGCCTGAGACAAACGTGGATTTTTTACGCTTGCAACACCTTCATTCAGCTGATCACGTTCTTGTGCACTCAATGGGCGAAGCTTGCGCGCCTTGTCACCATTCTGACCGGGCGTGGCTTTGTGCACAAATTTCAAATCTTTAAGAAAACCGCCGCTTGACGCCGCCAGTCTCTGTTTCAGCATTTCTCCCTGATGCTGGAAGATGGGCGAGGCAGACGGCAAAATTTCAAGCGTGAGAACACGGTTCTCTGTTTTGCCAGTCAGTTTGACTGGATAAGACAGTTTGGCGAGACGCTCGCCAACAAGATCTTTCCAGCGGCGTTGAAGCATTGAAATGCCCGGCCCCTCATTTTTGGAGTAGGGCTTCATGATCTTGGTAATGCGCAGGCTCAGGCGTTCGCCCTGTCCATTGGCGGGGCGCGCACGGTGCTTGGATAGCCGTTTCAGCGCTGCGCGTTCGGCGTCGAAGTCCAGCGACTGTGAGTTTTCGGAGCGGTTCGTCTCGCCGGGCATGCAAATCATCTCATATCAGGGATGGCCCCACGTAAGAGAGGCGCTATGTATCCATTGATGTCTGATACCCATACACCCGGCGCCGAGATCAGCGCAAATATTCTTCGCTGGTATGACGCCTCAGCGCGCAGTCTGCCCTGGCGCGTCTCGCCTCAGGAGCGGGCGCAGGGTGTGAAACCGAATCCTTATCATGTCTGGCTATCGGAAGTCATGCTCCAACAGACGACCATTCCGCATGCGACGCGGTATTTTCTGGACTTTGTGAAGCGCTGGCCGACGGTTGAAGGTCTCGCTGCCGCGCCGCGTGATGATATTATGAATGCCTGGGCGGGGCTCGGATACTATTCGCGGGCACGTAACCTTCATGCCTGCGCTCAAGAGATATCCGCGCAGGGTGGTTTTCCCGAAACCAGCGCCGGACTGATCAAGCTACCAGGTATCGGGCCGTATACCTCTGGCGCGATTGCCGCGATCACGTTTGACGAGCAGGTCGCGGCGGTGGATGGCAATGTCGAACGCGTGACGACGCGCATTCGCGCCATGGATGCGCCGCTGCCGGATATTAAGAAAAACATCAAAGCCATTGTCGAAAGCTGGGTGCCGGAACACCGTCCGGGCGACTTTGCGCAAGCCATGATGGATCTGGGCGCAACTGTCTGCACGCCGCGCATGCCTGACTGCCTGATCTGTCCGCTAAGCGAGCCTTGCAGAGCGCGTGCGCTGGGGCGGCAGACAGACTTTCCGGTCAAACCTCCCAAGAAGACCAAGCCGATGCGGCATGGCGCAGTGTTGCTTGCGATTGCTGGTGACGGGCTGGTCGCTGAGCGCCGCGCAGATAAGGGATTGCTGGCTGGAACATTGGGGCTGCCGACGACGGCATGGCGTGAGGTTCCTTCAGAGCCTGTCAACGCTTCTGAGGACCGCTATCTCGGCCGTGTCGAACACGTGTTTACGCATTTCCGCTTATACTTGGACGTCTACATGTCTGAAGCGGCTGACGCACTGGATTTGATTGTAGAGGGGGAAGAGGAACTCATTCCACTGTCAGAGCTATCGTCTGCGGGGCTTCCATCAGTATTCCGGAAGGCTCTGAACCTCTATCAGAGCCCCCGAGTAACGTAGTTCAGAACGGCTAGCCGTTCTGAAGTTCTGCTTTTACCTGTTCGTTATGCGTCTCGGCCAGATCCCAGATTTCTTCAAATGTGAGCGTGCCGTCGGCGGCGATGACGTAGTCACCTTTTTCGTCACCAATCAGTGTGTAAGCACTGTCTGGATCATCCGCGTCTGACTCATACCAGTAATCAAGCGCATACAGGTTTATAAGCCGTGTCATGGGGCCTCCGTGTTAAACCCGAATCGGTGTTGCCCTTCCAGCTATGTATAAAGGTAAGCATCAATAATGCGTTGATCAACCGAGTCCCATCTGCGTACGGAACTTTCTGCGCAGAAGATCGATCGGCTCCAGACCGTTCCGGCTCTCATAGTGCCAGAAAGTCCAACCATTGCAGGCTGCTGCGCGTTGAACATGCGCACCGAGACGGTGGATGGAGCCGACATCGCGGCCGTTTGTCAGGCTGCCATCAATGCGAACGCGCGCTTCGTGGCGACGTGATGCAGAAAAAAGACGGTCGCCAGGTCGTAGATATCCGCTCTCGATCAGGGCGCCGAATGGCACACGTGGCTCTGCCTTTTTGCTTGTGACAGTTTTAAGCTGTTCGCTTTCATATGGCTGAACCCGGGCAAGGCGCTCGCGGGCATGACGTGCATAGCCGCCATCCTGTTCGATACCAACGAAGCGGCGGCCAAGTGCCTTGGCGACAGCGGCCGTCGTGCCCGTGCCGGAAAACGGATCGAGAATAAGATCATTCTCCTTACTCGTTGCCAGCAGGACGCGGTGCAGAAGACCTTCAGGTTTTTGTGTCGGGTGAACCTTCTTGCCGTCATCACCTTTCAGGCGCTCCTGACCGGTGCAGATCGGGATGGTCCAGTCAGACCGCATTTGCAGGTCGTCATTGAAGGTTTTCAGAGCGTCATAGTTGAACGTGTACGGCTTCTGGTTCGGGTGCTTTGTCGCCCATATCAGCGTTTCGTGCGCGTTCTGAAAGCGTGTGCCCTTGAAGTTCGGCATCGGGTTGGTCTTGCGCCAGATCACGTCATTCATGATCCAGAAGCCGGCATCCTGAAGGATGGCACCAACGCGGAAAATATTGTGATAGCTGCCGATAACCCAGATCGCGCCTGTATCTTTCAGAACGCGGCGGCAGGCAGCCAGCCATTCGTGTGTGAAGAGGTCGTAGGAGTCGAAGCTGTCGAACTGGTCCCAATCGTCGGTAACGCCTTTAACTTCGGAGTTATCCGGACGGGTGAGATCGCCGCCAAGCTGCAGATTGTATGGCGGGTCTGCAAAGATGAGATCCACCGAGTTTTCCGGCATGCGGTTCATCACGTCGACGCAATCACCTTGGATGATCACATTTTCCAGCGCGTCCATATCGAAAAAACCTCGTTCTAAAAATCTTCTGAGATGCCAATCCGAAGTGATTTCATGAAGAATGTCTTACCGAAGCGAATCAATCGGGAAATTTTGTTAAAATTTTACGCTTCAGAATCCGAAGGACATTTGCGGTGAGTCTTTTGTCGGTATTTTGAAGAGGTCACATCGCAATCGGCCAGGTTGTTCTGTCATACCTGCGCGTCTGACCGCCTTCTTGAATCGCGCCGCAATCAGGTCTGCGAAAGGGCCATCACCACGTTGGCGTTTGTGCCATTCAGCATCATAATCTTTGCCGCCGCGCATGTCTCTCAGCGTGTTGATGACGCGCGCTGCACGATCAGGAAAATGGGCTTTCAGCCATTCCTGAAAAATATCCTTCAGTTCATATGGCAGGCGCAGCAGTACATAACGCGCATTGATTGCGCCTGCGTCCGCTCCGGCAGAAATCATGGCCTCAAGCTCGCTGTCATTCAGGCAGGGGATAATGGGCGCTGTCATCTGAACGACAGGGATGTCGGCTTTCGCCAGCGCTTCTATCGTTTGCAGACGGAGTGACGGCGCCGCCGCGCGCGGTTCCAGTCTGATCGAAACATCATGCTTGAGCGTTGTCATGGAGAGGCCGGTAGACACCAGGCCGCGTTTTGCCATACCGGACAGGATATCGATATCTCTCCGGATTAGTGCGGACTTGGTGAGGATCATCACCGGATGGTTGAACTCGTCCAGCACGCGCAAAATCTCGCGTGTGAGGCGTAGGCGTTTTTCTTCCGGTTGATAGGCATCTGTATTGATGCCAAGCGCTATAGGGCGCGGTTCATACTTACGCCCCGAGAGTTCGCGCCGAAGAAGCTCGACCGCATTATTCTTGAAATACAGCTGCCGCTCGAAATCAATGCCCGGCGAGTGGCCGAGATAAGCGTGCGATGGACGCGCAAAGCAATATGCGCAGCCATGCTCGCAACCACGATAAGGGTTAATCGAACGGTCGAAAGAAATGTCCGGCGACTGGTTTTTTGTAATGATGGTACGCGCCGTTTCCGAGTGCCATGAAATGCGGCTGGCTTCGTCTATGAAGTCTGTCGCATTCTCCCAGCCATCGTCGAACTTGTCTGTCTGAAAAGTTTCGAAGCGCCCGGCGGGATTGGATACAGCGCCGCGCCCCCGCCTTGCGTCATAGGGCATTAGAGTGCTGAGTTCATTGGACTTTATGTGTCCGTGTTCCGGAAGTTTCTGGCTGGCTTTCATGCCTCAAGAAATATCAGACTAAAAAGAACAAAACAAGAACATTTAAGCTGGAAGGACTGAGGTGAACATGTTTTTAAACTTTCACCTTCGAGCTGTTAACAAATATACCGGAAAAAGCAGGAAGAACTTGAGAATGGTCTGAAGTGATTCACGAATGTTCAATGCTGCTATGACATGATTGAGTTAGTTAGGGGACTGGAATGGCGCTTTAGCCGCTCAGCAGAGGGTATATTTGTGGCAGGTTTTAATCCGGGTTTGCTGGTACTTGAGGATAGTACGACGCAGGCCAAGATGATTTCGAGAATGTTTGAGGATCAGGGCGCGTCGGTTACCGCCGTAACAACGCCGCGCGAGTTTTCTTCTGCGCCGCATCTGTTCGACCTGAAAGTCAATGCAGCATTGATTGATGTGCACTTTGGCGAAGTGAGCGGTCTGAAGCTGATCGAGCCATTATCCCGTCGCTGGCCTTCGGCTGTCCTGATTATGATGACGGCCAATGACACAGATGACTTCGCGATTCTCGGCGAAGCGAGGAAAAAAGGCGCCCATCTGGTCCTTAAAAAGCCTTTCAAACGTGAAGACGTTATGGAAACGCTTGCTGATATCAAATCAATTCAGGAAACGGGTGCACGTCGCAAGCATGTAGTGCTGATCGACGACAGTAAGACAACCTGCCGCATCGCATCGGACCTTCTGCGCGCACATGGATTCCGCGTGTCCAGCTTCCAAAGCGGCCTCAGCGCCATCCAGCAGCTGAACTATGATCATGTTGATGCTGTTCTGACGGACATGCACATGCCTGAAATGTCAGGCAGCGAGCTGATCTGCCTTGTACGCGACGTCTGGGCGAAGGTTCCAATTGTTGCGATGTCGGCGGATGAGAAACTTGCCTCTCAAAAAATCGACGTCGATGCGTTTATTCAGAAGCCGTTCGGCCCGGAAGAGATTATCTCTGTCCTGAAGTATGTGATGCGCCGTGATGAGCTGGAGCTCAACTGCTAGCTAGCCTTTGCTCTGGCGACGCCATTTCGTCAGCGCGTCGAGATCATCGATATCAATCCGCTCATCCAGGTACGCAATGCGGTTGATTTGCAGATTGTCCCGAACATCGGCGAGCGCCCACTGGCTTGACCATCTGACCTCATCAAATGGGGCTTTGGTCCGGCAGGTCTTAGTCATGCCAAATAGCCAGAAGCCGCCATCATGGGCCGGCCCAAAGACTGCGCCGTGCGTTAAAAGCTTCTGGCTTGCCGCATGAATGTCTGCAGGACGAAGGTCCGGCATATCGCTTCCAATGAAAATAACATGCCCGAGCGGCGCGAGATCGAAGGCGCGGGTGAGCCTGTCTCCAAGGTCGCCGCTGCCTTGCGGAATGCGGATCAGTTGGTCCGGCCAGAGGGGCTGATGGCTTTTGACGGCGATATCAGGCGCAACGCTCAGAACGCCGGTCCATCGCTGGTCGTCCAGCGCGCGTAGGGCTCGCGCGGTACTCATCGCATTGATGCGCCGTGCTTCGGTCTTACCGATATCGCGGGCAAGGCGTGTTTTGGCCATGCCCATCCGGTTCGGTTTGACGAAAGCAAAGACTGTGATCGGTGTCATGCAATTGGCGCGATACGTGGCTGACTATTTATAGAGTTTGGAGAGCTTTTCAGGGCTTGCGCCCAGATAGTACCGCGTCAACAATAATGCATTTGCGTAAGCGCGTTTTCGCCAGCCGTCGCGCTCATACTTTTCAGCTGATGTGAAGGCACGCACTGGCAGGATTTTCAGGCGTCGTTTGCGAATACGGCGGACCATATCGACATCTTCCATGAGTGGCATGTCTTTGAAGCCGCCAAGGTCTTCGTACATGGTGTGCGGCATCAGAAGGCCCTGATCGCCGTAGGGCAGGCCAAGCAGTTTAGCGCGCTGGTTCGCGCGCTTTTCCAGCCAGCGCGCTTCTTTGGAATTGCTCTGATAGCGCAGCTCAAACGCGGCGGCGTGGGTTTCATGCTCAAACATGTGACGGTCGACCATGCGTGGCCAATTCTTGTCGAGCTTGGTGTCCGCGTGAAGGAAAAGGAACCACTCGCCGGTCGCATTCTTCGCACCAGTACGAAGCTGGCGGCCACGGCCTTTCGCGGCAGAACAGATGACGCGCGCGCCCCAGTTGAATGCGGTGATGATGGAATTGTCGGTCGAGCCGCCGTCCACAATGATCACTTCACGGATGATTTCATCCTGCATGCCCTTCATAAGGGATTTCAGGCAGGTCGTGAGCTGTTTTTCACCATTATAGACAGGGATGATAACAGAAACAGGAGCGCGCAATTTACTGAGCCTTTTTACTATACACGGGTGGGTTCAGTGGTGGTCATTTGAGGTGATCCCGCTCTCTTCCATGAATTTCCTGATGTTGAGCAGGTCTTCCCAGGCTTTGGATTTTTCCGCCGGTCTCTTCAGAAGGAAGGATGGATGGAAAATCGGGAAAACAGGGACGGGGTGTTTAAGTCCGGGTACGTCCAGATTGAAGCGCTTTCCGCGCATCTGGCCAATTGTTTCGTCGCTATGGAGCAGGGCGCTGGCTGGCACCAGACCGGTTGCAATGATTAGCTTCGGTGCCACGAGTTCGATATGCTTGTCCACGAATGGACGACAGATAGCCAGCTCTTCTGGCGTCGGGTTCCGGTTGCCGGGCGGGCGCCAGAAATTGACGTTGGTGAGATAGGCGTTCTCGTCTCGAGACAGGCCGATCGCTTTGAGCATTTTGTCTAGGAGTTGCCCCGCGGGCCCGATGAACGGTTTGCCGCTTTTGTCCTCTTCACGACCCGGACCTTCGCCTATGACCATCACGCCGGCATTGGCCGGGCCGTCCGCAATTACGGTGGACTGCGCCTTCAGCTTCAGTTCGCAGCCATCGAAGGCTTCAAGTGCGGTGTGTAATTCATCCAGTGTACGGATGTTCGCAACGGCGCTCCGTGCAGCTTCGTCAGCAGTAGTCCGTTTAGTGGCTCTTCTCGCCTGAGGAGCCGCCTGTTGCGGTGCGCTTGTTTCGGCTTTCGGGGCTGACGCATTCGCGGCGCGGATCAGCTTTTCCAGTTCACGTGTGTCTACCGGAACGCCAGCATCTTCCCACCAGTCGGTGAGTGGCTTTAGCTGTTTTAGCAAGTTGTCGGTCAAAGCCATGGTTAGTTATCGGTAACACGTGAAGTTTGAAACTGTTCTAAACACGTTTCACCGATAGTGCCACCGCCTGTAATTGCCATTTTTACATATTTGATTGGCAGCCAGTCCGTTGAGCATAATCTGATTTTTTACAAGAAAAGAATAAGCAGTATTCTGACAAAGAATATTTTTGCATTCGCAAATACAGTTCAGATTTCAGCTCTTTCTGTCGATTTTTTGCCATTCAAGCCAAAAACTTTGCTCAGTTGGCCTAGGGCGGGCCATGTAACACTTGAACCTGTCCGTGTTTATCATGCATTAGCTTTGCAAGATTTGCGTTTGGACTTTTGGCCCGAAGGTCATTAGATCAAACGTCTGAACCAGAATGTACACCGGCTTGGGGAGATAAAGCATGGCGTCTGACGCTGTAGAACGTGAGTCCATGGAAGTTGATGTACTGATCATTGGTGGCGGACCTGCTGGTCTGTCTGCTGCGATCAGACTCATGCAGCTGTCACAGGAAAAAGGCGAAGAGCTTTCTGTGATCGTGCTGGAGAAGGGTGGCGAGATTGGCGCTCACATCCTGTCAGGTGTCGTTGTTGACCCTGTTGGTCTTGATACGCTGATCCCGGACTGGCGCGAACGCGATAACCGTCCGCTGCGCACCGAAGTCACTGGCGACAAATTCAAATATCTCGGCCCTAAGGGCTCTCTAGATATTTCCCTGCTGCCAATGCCGGGCTTCATGAAAAACCATGGCAACTTCACAGGCTCTCTGGGTAATGTCACACGCTTCCTCGCTGAAGAAGCTGAGGGCATGGGCGTTGAGATTTTCCCGGGCTTTGCTGCGTCTGAGCTGGTCTACGGCGAAAATGGCGAAGTTCGCGGCGTAATCGCTGGCGTGAACGGCCTCGACGCTGAAGGTAACCCAAAGCCGGACTACGAGCCGGGTATGGAGCTTCTCGGTAAGTATGTTCTGTTCGCGGAAGGTACACGCGGCTCCCTGACGAAAAAGCTGATCTCCAAGTTCGATCTCGACAAAGACAGCGAGCCACAGAAATACGGCATCGGCCTGAAAGAGCTCTGGTCTGTTCCGGAAGAAAACTTCCAGGAAGGCTATGTTCAGCACACGCTTGGCTGGCCACTGCCAGACAATGTTGGCGGTGGTTCATTCCTCTATCACTTCCGTGACAATGGCGAGCCGTTCATCTCTCTCGGTTTCGTGGTTCACCTGAACTATGAGAACCCTTACATCGCGCCTTATCAGGAATTCCAGCGTTGGAAGCATCACCCTGAAGTGATGAAGTATATCGAAGGCGGTAAGCGCGTGTCTTACGGTGCCCGTGCGATCACTGAGGGCGGCTGGCAGTCTGTGCCTAAGCTCGCCTTCCCGGGCGGCGCTCTGATCGGGTGTTCAGCCGGTTTCGTGAACGTGCCGCGTATTAAAGGCTCTCACAATGCCATCCTGACAGGCATGATGGGTGCTGAAGCAGCATTCAACGCACTACAGGCTGGCCGTTCCGGTGACGAACTTGTCGAGTACGAAGAAGCGTATGAAAAATCCAGCGTTTACAAGGAGCTGAAGACGGTTCGTAACGTGAAGCCTATCCTGTCACGCTTCGGTACTGTACTAGGTACAGGTCTTGGCGGCGTTGAGATGTGGCTCACATCGATCTTCGGCGGCTGGTCACCATTCGGCACACTCGGCCACAAGAAAACTGACGCAGCATCTCTGAAGCCTGCTGCGAAGTTCAAGCCGATTGATTATCCAAAGCCGGACGGCAAATACAGCTTCGACAAGCTGACAAACGTAGCCTTCACCAACACCTATCACGGTGAAGATCAGCCATGTCACCTCAAGCTGCTCGACCCTGATCTGCAGAAGTCTTCAGAGCTCGGTGTCTTTGACGGTCCATCAGCGCGCTACTGCCCTGCAGGCGTGTATGAGTGGGTAGAAGAGGCTAATGGCGAGCAGCGCTTCCAGATCAACTCGCAGAACTGCATTCACTGCAAAACTTGTGACATCAAGGACCCGAACCAGAACATCAACTGGGAAACACCAGAAGGTGGTGGCGGTCCGGCTTACCCGAACATGTAGTACTCAGAAGGGCGGCTCATCGGGTCGCCCTTTTCCGTTCACTGATATTTTTACCCGTATTACCAGAATTACGATTGTATTCTCGGTCCGCTTCTTTCAGTTTGGCGACATGAAAACTTTGTATCGCGCTTTATTCGCGGCATGCGGTGTATCCGCGCTTGCTGCCTGCACTACACCCTCTGCGACGACCCCGTCAGCTAACGGCTTTACGCTTGTGCCTGCACCTGTGCCGCCGACGGCTGAGCAGTTCTCCGATTTCCTGATCGGGCGATATGCCTCTCTGACAAATGATCCCGTGCTGGCGGCAGAGACATTTGTTCGCGCTGCAGAACGAGCGCCGGAAGATGATGTGTTGCAGGAGCGCGCAATTTATTCGCTTCTGCTGGCAGGCGACAATAACCGTGCTGTCGAGCTCGCGCGCAATGCGCAGAACCATACCGAAGATTACGGGTCTCTTACCCGTCTGACCCTTGGCGTGGCAGCGCTGGAAGACGGTCAGGCGGATTATGCGCGCACGCTTCTCACAACAGGCGAGGTCAGCCCGTTCAACCGCATTGTTTCACGCCTTGTGGCTGCCTGGGCAGCCTATGGCGCGGATGATTATGACGCTGCACGTACGCATGTCGTGGAAGGTCTGGTCGGCGACGACATTCTGGATGGCGTATCGCTTTACATGCTGGCCATGATCCAGATGTCAGAAGGCGACGATGATGCGGCCATAGGTACATTCTCCGCGGTTTGGGAAGAGCGCATGCGCCTGGCTGTAGCCGCCGAGCATTATATGCGCCTCCTTGCTGCGCGTGGTGATACCGAGCGCGCGCTTCTGATTGCAGACGAGTTTTATCAGGACGTCGGCAATAATCCGTCTGTTGATCGTGTCGCGCGACAATTGCGCAATGGCGAGACGGTTGAGGTCAAGCGTTTGGACGCTGCCGAGGGCGCGGCCATCGCGGTTTACTCTCTGGCGTCTGCGCTCGCCGCCGAAACACGTGATGATGTCGCTGGAATTTACTTCAATCTTGCGCTGATCCTGAACCCTGATCTCGATATGGCGCGTACCATGCTCGGCAATACGCTTGATGCAGGCGGTCGCGGTGACGAAGCGCTGGAAGTGCTCCAGCGTGTAGGAACAGATTCGCCTTTCTTCGCGACGGCTCAGGCACAGATGGCTTGGATTCTTCGCCGTCAGGATCGTGACGAGGAAGCGCTCCGGATCGCTTCAGAAGCGCTGGCCTTCACGGAAGAGCGTGAGATGCGCATCCAGCTCGGTGAACTTTATCGCTCCCTCGAAAAGTATGAAGAAGCGCTCGAACTCTTCGACGAAGTGGTCACAGAAGATGAAGCGGCAGGTCGTGAAGACTGGCTGATCTATTATGCGCGCGGCGTTGTCCATCACGAGCTGTATAACTGGGAAGCGGCGGAAGATGATTTCCTGCGTTCGCTCGAGATTGATGGCTCTCGCGCTCAGGTGCTCAACTATCTCGGCTATTCATGGGTCGATCGCGGCGAGCATCTGGAACAGGCCTTTGAGATGATCCAGCAGGCAGTCGCGCTACAGCCATACTCCGGCTATATCGTGGATAGTCTTGGTTGGGCGTATTACCGCCTTGGCCAGTATGAGCAGGCCGTGACCTATCTCGAACACGCTGTTGAACTTTCCTCTAATGACCCGACGCTGAATGATCACCTTGGTGATGCTTACTGGCGGGTAGGGCGTCGCATTGAGGCGCGCTTCCAATGGCGACATGCGCTCGCGCTTGAGCCGGAAGAAGACCAGGTTCCGCTCATTCAGGAGAAGCTTGAGAACGGTCTCCCGGAGCTACCGGTGACGGTCGTCGCGGAAGACGATGAGACACGTCCTGAACGATGAGCGGGCTGAAACCGGCAAGCATTTCGGCGCCTGCCAAGGTCAATCTCTATCTCCATGTCGGCCCGGTTCGTCGCGACGGGCGGCATCCACTCGATAGTCTTGTCGTGTTTGCAGACGCACGCGCCGCAGATCGCCTGCACTTTGTGCCATCAGATGAAGAGTTGCACCTGAACGTGTCCGGTCCAGGAATGGACGATGCGTTGCTTGGCGCGGACGAAGACAATCTCGTTTTGAGAGCCGCGCGCTTGCTGTCGGAGAAGGCGGGTGTCACTTTCAAAGGCACTCTGACGCTCGAAAAGCATCTGCCAATTGCCGCGGGCATCGGCGGCGGATCATCTGACGCGGCCGCAACCCTTCGGCTTCTCAATTATGCCTTTGAACTTGGCCAGAGTGTCGAAGAGCTCATGGCGATGTCTGTTCCGCTCGGCGGTGATGTGCCTGCCTGCGTCGCCGGTGAGCCTGTCCTCATGCGCGGTGACGGTGATCGTATCGAACCGGTGGGGACTATGCCTCCTGAATTTCCTGCAGTGTTGGTGACTCCACCGGTTGCTTGCCCGACGGGGCCGGTCTTCCATGCTTTTGATGAACTGAATGATGCGCCGCAATTTTCAGAAAGCGCACCCCCATTTGGATCTGACGGTCAGTCGTACCTGGCGGCATTGCAGTCGGGATACCGAAATGATCTTCAGGCGCCTGCGATGGCGCGTCATCCGGAAATTGACGACCTGCTCAGACGTCTTCAGGCTTTAGCGGGCGCCCAATTCACCGCGATGTCCGGCTCCGGTGCCACTTGCTTTGCCCTGTTTGCAGATAAGCAGGCTGCGCGGCAGGCGGCGCGCGTCATGCGTGATCAATCCCCGACATTCTGGGTGGCAGAGACGAAACTCGGCGCTGCCGGGTTTGACCTCTCAGCCTAAGCTGCGTACAGCAAAAAGGGTTCTATGGGGTTGTTATGCCTGAGTTTCTGACATTGCCTCTGATTAGTGCGCTTGCGGCTATACCGCTGGCTGCGCTTCTTGGTGCTCTGCTGATCCGTGTTGGTCCGCGTGATGCGCCAGACGGTGAAAGAAAAGATCAGGCGAAGGCAATGCCGACTTCTGGCGGCATTGCCGTGTTCTTTACAGTCGTACCTCTCACCGTCCTTGTGCTGCTGCTGAACCCGGAGTGGCGGGATATTCCCGTGTTTGTTCTGCTCGCAGGTGCGCTTTACATGTTTGTCATGGGCGTCTGGGACGATCTGGTGGCGCTACCCGCTCTGCCCAAGCTCGTCGCCCAGCTCATTCTGGCGCTCGCTGTGGCCTGGCTGGGCGTCCGTGCCGGATTTTTCGACCTGGGACGCCACAGTTGGGAGACCGGTCTGGTGCTCGGCGTGATCGGGTCGGCTGCCTGGCTGATTGTAACGACGAACGCCGTGAACTTTATGGATGGCTCTGATGGCCTCGCCATGGGCTCCTCAGCAGTCATTGCGACGGCGCTTGCGTTCCTGTCAGCGGTAACCGGCGAATACGATATTCTCGCTTGTTCGCTCATCCTGCTTGGCGGGCTGTTTGGTCTGTTATTTTGGAATGGACGAGGCAAGCTGTTCGCTGGTGATGCGGGCGCGTTGTTCGTGGGCTTCTATCTGGCGGGGTTGGTGCTCATCTGGGTCGATCGTACCCATAGCTCTGTCTGGATTGCACCGTCGCTCTTCATCGCGTTTCTGGCTGACGTTCTTCTGACGCTGATCTGGCGTTTCCAACGTAAGCGAAACCTGATGCAGCCGCATCGCGAGCACGTCTATCAGATCATGCTGAAGGCAAGAGTTTCGCAGCCTTTGATAGCGTGGATATACGTTTGGGTGAGTGTGCACGGCGCACTGATTGCCGGTCTGTCGCTGGTGTTTCCGGTGGGCGGCGCGCTAGTCGGCTTTTCTCTACTGCTTGCGATTCTCTATGTGATCAATCGCAAGATTAGAGCGTCAGCTCTTGAGAACGGTTATCTCGAACAGAACAATCAGTAAGCGCGGTCGACGCAGAAATCTGCCAGCGATGACAGAGCGTCCCGATATGGCGAAGCCGGCAGAGCCTGCAGCGATTTTTTGGCAATCTCGACGTATGAACGGGCTTCGGCCAGCGTATCCTTAGCCGCGCCGGTGGAGCGGATCAGGTGAATGGCGTGTGCCAGATCGCTTTCTTCCTGTGTTTCAGGATTGAGTGCGCGATCCCAGAACACTTTGTCGTCTGCGCTGCCACGGCGACGCGCGATAACGATTGGCAGCGTGATTTTACATTCGCGGAAATCATCACCGACAGATTTGCCAATGACAGACGTCGTGCCGCCATAATCAAGCGCGTCATCGACGAGCTGGAATGCGAGGCCGAGGTTTTTGCCGTAAGCCTGCATCGCGCGAACGTGCTCTTCAGGGGCATCGGCGCAGACCGCACCTGATTCTGACGCCGCTTCGAACAGCGCGGCTGTCTTGGCTTCGATAATCCGCAGGTATTCTTCTGTTGGCAGGTCCAGCTGGCCCATTACGGCGAGTTGGTGAACTTCGCCTTCAGCGATGACACTGGATGCGTTGGAGAGAATATCCAGAACAGACAGGCGGCCTGTTTCGACCATCAACGTAAATGCGCGTGCGAAAAGGAAATCGCCAACCAGAATGCTGGCAGAATTGCCCCAGACATTCTTCGCAGCTGGCTTACCGCGACGCAGGTCTGATTCATCAACGACATCGTCGTGAAGTAGAGTCGCAGTGTGAATGAATTCGACAGCAGCAGCCAGGCAGTGGACCGGGGCCATTTCTGTCGCGCCGCAGGCTTTCGCCGCAGCCAGCGTAATCAGAGGACGCAGGCGCTTGCCGCCAGCAGAAACAATATAGCCAGACAGATTCGGGATGACGGAAACTGGACTTGCAGCGCGCTCGGTCAAAAGCGTTTCAACAGCGGCGACGTCATCGTCCAGAAGTCCGGAGAGTGTCTGAAAAGCGTTGGCGGAATCAATTTTCAATGGCGTGGCGTCCAAGGATCAAAACCTTTTTACTACTCACCCAAAAATATAGGGCGTTCTTTCCAACTAAACAAAGAGCTGTCATCCTCTTCGCGTCACTCCGTCGCGATCTTTCCCAAGATTGCGAACCGGAAACCTCTTGGCCCAGATCAGAAGGAAAAGCAAACGCTTGGAAGAACTAATCCGAACGAATAACCCCGTCGAGTTGTCTGTAATCAACGCCCGTCTCGATGAAGCAGGAATTGATCATGTCGTACTCGATGACTTCACCAGCGGCATGGAAGGGTCTATCGGGGCAATACCAAGGCGCGTACTGGTGCTGAAAGAAGATAAGGCGGCTGCGCTTACGCTGATCGAAGACGTATTGAAAGGCCAATAATGTCGCTTGTAACAGAGGACTGGTTGCTCAGCGAGCAGGTCCGCATTTTTCAGCCGGAGAAGGGTTATCGGGCAGGTCTGGATGCCATTCTGCTCGCGGCAAGCCTGTCCGGACGCAAAGGGCAGCGCATTCTGGATATGGGGTGCGGAGCCGGTGGCGCCCTGTTTCCGGCGGTCTGGCGGCTCACTGAATGCGAGTTTGTTGGTCTGGAGCGCGATACCGTGATGCTGCCACTGGCAAAGCAAGGCGTTGACGCGAATGGGTTTTCTGAACGCGTCATCATCGAGGAACAAGACGTTTCGACCATTCCTGCAGACTGGGAGAACCGGTTCGATCAAGTCATGTCCAACCCGCCATATTTTGAGCCGGGCCGCATCACGAATACGCATGAGGGCCGCACGCACGCCTACATGGCTGAGGTGCCTCTGAATGACTGGTTGAAGAAAATGCTGTTCGTCACGAAGCCGAAGGGGCGGATTACTCTGATCCACCGCGCTGGAGTGCTGGGGGATATTCTGGCCTATCTGATGAGTCGGTCCGGGCAGATCGAAATCCTGCCGGTAAGGTCTGCGTCGGGCGAACCGGCCAAGCGTGTGATCGTGACAGCCCGTAAAGGCTTAAAGCGCGGCGAGACGGTGCTTCACGAAGGATTGATCATGCATAAGGCCAAAAGCGAGCAGGATTATACCGAACGGGCGGCGGCGGTTCTCGGCGGTGCGCCGCTCGATTGGGTTTAGACCTGCCTTATTCTGACCCGATGCGTCTGCTTAGCTTTCCCACAGAAGGAGAACCCCATGCAGACGATGTTCGCATTCCTGCTGATTTCAGGCCTGATACTTGGCCTTGTCATCGCTATGCTCGGGCACCCGAAAATCTATCGTGCAGTCTTCGGCGGTTCGGCTCGTTCTCTGGATCATTAGCTCATAAAAAATTGACGGGCCCGTGAGCCCGTCCAGATACATGGGGATTACTGGAAAATCAGATCGCGGTAAGGATATCCGCTGCTGCGGCGTGGCATTTGTCGATTTCATGATCGAGGCCGACGCAGATGCGTGTCCATTGCGGCAGGTCTGTCCAGCGATTGCCAACAACGCGTACGCCGCGCTCGAGCATCTGGCGGGCAAATTCGGCATTGCTCATCCCGGTATCCATGTAGATAAAGCTGCCTTGTGGATTTGGTGCGATCGGGCGACCAAGGTCTGCAGCCATAGCGATTAGCCGGTCGCGACCGGCTTTGGTTTTTGCGCGCATGTCTTCGAAATAGGCTGTGTCCAGAAGTGACGCTTTAGCCGCGACAAGGCCGAGATGGTTCACGCTGGACAGATGGCCATAGCCGCGCCATTCCATCGCCATGTTCGCAGGCATGAGCGCGTAGCCGATACGCTGACCAGCCATGGCATAGATTTTTGAGAAGGTGCGCGCGACGATGACCGGACGGCCCATCTGAGCATATTTCGTCATCACGCCAGCTGGATAGTCTTCAGACATGTCCAGATAAGCTTCGTCGATGAAGACCGGGATGCCCTGCGCGGACACTGAGTCAACGAATGCGTCCAGCACGACCGGATCAATGGTGCGTCCGGTCGGGTTGTTCGGGTTGCATAGATAGACTGCCATACCCGGCGCAACCTGTGCTTCGATCGCAGCCATGTCATAGCCGAGGTCTGCGTCGAGCGGTGTATAAATGACGTTCGTACCATAGGCTTCTGCGACGCGTGGTACGCCTTCATAAGTGACAGCGGAGGTCAGCACCGTTTTGTCATTCATGGTTGCCCATTGTGAATAGGCAGCGAGCAGCGGAGTTGAGCCGTTGGTAATGAGCACCTGCTCAGGTGAAATGCCTTCACGCTCAGCGATCATCTCGCCGAATTCCTGAAGAAGCGGGCCGGAGTAGCGGTAGATATTGCCGACTTCAGCGCGCATGGCTTCCATCGCCATTGGCGATGGGCCGAACGGGTTTTCGTTCGATGACATGATGGCCAATGCGTCCGGATCAGGTGCGGCAGCGGCGGCGGTTTCGGTATCTGCTGTGGCCTGCGAGCAGCCCGAGAGCAGGCCTATGCCTGCTGCACCCGCGCCAATGCCGGCCATTTTTAGCCATGAGCGGCGTGAGATGCCGTTCAGGATTTCGGTGTTGATATCTGACATGATGCTTCCCTGCGAGTAGTTGCGCGGGCGACGATCAAACTGAAAAAAGAAATGTCCCGCGGCTTGAATAGAAGTCGGGGATGAAACCTGCTGCAGTGCAACACGTTTGGCGTATTAAAGGGAAAGTGTGCCGTTATTTCTTTCATCACAAAAAGATTGTGCCTAATGTTCAGGCTATGTGGGTGGCGTGTATCGCCGGAGTGCGTCATGGCGGGCATTGCATGCGTTGCTGCGCCGCTAAGAACAGGCCTTGTAACCGTACGCGCTTGCGGCTAGCTTCCGCGCGAATTTCTCAGAGGCTCAGATGGCAATCGTAACCGCAGACAAACCGAAATCCTTTCAGGACATCATTCTCACGCTTCAGGCATACTGGGCGGAGAAGGGCTGCGCTATTTTGCAGCCTTACGATATGGAAGTCGGCGCGGGTACGCTGCACCCTGGTACGGTTCTGCGGGCGCTGGGCCCGAAGAATTGGAACGCGGCTTATGTGCAGCCATCGCGCCGTCCGGCTGATGCCCGCTACGGTGAGAACCCGAACCGTCTTGGCCATTATTATCAGTTTCAGGTCATTCTGAAGCCAAACCCGATCAACATTCAGGACCTCTATCTTGAGAGCCTTTATGCCATCGGCATCGACCCTGAAATCCACGATATCCGCTTTGTTGAGGATGACTGGGAAAATCCAACGGTTGGTGCATGGGGCCTTGGCTGGGAAGTCTGGTGTGACGGTATGGAAGTCAGCCAGTTTACATACTTCCAGCAGGTTGGCGGCCTTGATGTGCGCCCTGTCTCTGGTGAGCTGACTTACGGTCTTGAACGCCTTGCAATGTATGTCTTCGGCGTCGACAATGTGTACGAGCTGCCATTCAATGATCCGGACAGCCCGAACCCGCTCACTTATGGCGATGTGTTTCTGGAGAACGAGAAGCAGCAATCTGCGTTCAATTTCGAGCATTCCAATGTCGATATGCTGAAGCGCTGGTTTGCTGATTGTGAAATGCAGTCCAACGCGCTGCGTGAAGCGGGCAAGCCTCTGCCAGCCTATGACTATGCGCTGAAAGCCTCTCACACGTTCAACCTTATTGATGCGCGCGGCGCGATCTCTCCAACAGAACGTCAGGCCTTCATTGCGCGAGTGCGTGACCTAGCGCGCGGCGCAGCTGAACTCTGGGCGAAGCAGGAAGAAGAGCGCGCGGCTTAAACGCCCGCACGTCTTTCCGCGCTCAAATCGTGAACTCCGGCAGAAGGATGCGTTCCGTGTCTGATCCTAAAGACGTGCTTTTCATTCTGCAGACCGATTATGCCGATCCTGCGCATGGCCATGCCGTTTTCTATTGCGAGCATTGCGTCCTGCTTGAGGGCGTTCTGGCCGCTTTTCCGAAGCTTGCAGAGAGAATTGAGGTTCGGCGCCTTAAATGGCCGCGGCCGCGCACAGATGTCTTAGATCTGCTGGGCGAGGATAATCAGAACCTTCCTGCGCTGGTGCTCTATGGTGAGGTTGAGGACGGACTGCCGGTGAATGAAGCCAATGGCCTTCACTTTGTGAATGAAAAGGATGACCTGCTCGAGGTGATGGCACGGCGCTACGGGATTTCGCGCCCCCATCCTTAAGCTTATCAGGTTCGGGGGAAGGCTTATGCCAGCCGGTTTTCAGCTACGCGGAATTCATGAGACTAAGCCCGCAGAGGAACTGAAAGCGCTTAACCCGCGTAAATATGACCAGAATAGCCGCTTCCCGACCTTTATGGTTCTGGACGCGGTTTTACCTGATTGAACCGGAAGCTGAATGAATATGCTGCGCATCAATAACGACATATCCATTCAGGACTGGGAGATGACCGAGCAATTCGTTCGCGCTTCCGGTGCGGGTGGGCAGCACGTGAACAAGGTGTCGTCTGCGGTGGAACTGCGTTTTGAAGCCGCCGCCAGCCCGTCATTGCCAGAGCCTGTGAAGCGTCGCCTGAAGCGCGTGGCCGGTCGCAAGTGGACGCTGGATGGCGCGATCATCATTCAGGTTCAGGATACGCGCAGTCAGGCGCGCAATCGCGAAATTGCTCGCGAGCGTCTGAAAGAAATGATCGCGCAGGCGCTTGTTGTTCCGAAAAAGCGGATCGCAACGCGGCCATCCAAAGGCGCAATCCGTCGCCGTATTCAGGCGAAGAAACAGCGCGGTGAAGTGAAGTCGCTTCGTGGTAAAGTCACGCCCGGCGAGGAGTGATCGGAAGCTGAACGTCAGCCTGCGCAAACTGTTGCAGTGCGTTCAGACGGGTTCAGGCATGTTCGCCTCATCACTGAACACAGGATGGAGCCCTAAATGCTCAAAAAGTTTCTGACCTCGACCTTTCTGATTGGCGCACTTGCGGTATCCTCCGTCAGCATGGCGTCGACGGCCCACGCACAGGATGCGTCTGCAAATGCCCGTTACCTCGCCGGTGAGTTTGAGCGTCGTCATGACGCTAATGTTGAACTTGCGGCTGATATCGCTCGTATCGCTATGATCGCTGAATACCCTGGCATCGTCTTGAGCGACATCATGATGAGCGAGCAGATGACGATGGAAGATCGCGAGCAATTTCTCGAGCTTGTCGATCCGTTCTTTGCATTTGCTGCAGCGCAGGCTGCAACTGAACTGAAGGCGCACGTAGACCGCGTCGGATGGGACGGGATCGCCGAAGCCGGCCCCGTGACCATGTCGATTGCATTCGATATTGTATCGAACCTGCGCGATCTGGATTTTCAGCGAAGCACGCTGTCTGTCTTTGAGCCATATGCGGAGCGTGAGGATATCAACGCGTATGTGTTCGCCATGTTCTATGACGACGTCATGGCTGCAAATGGTGAGGCACAGAAGTGGGGTACGGCAGGCCAGTGTGAAAATGGCCAGTGGGTGCCTGCTACCATTCAGGATCGTGCGAATGTCGATGCGCGCCGGGAAACTGTCGGCATGATGACACTCGCAGAGTCAATTGAAGTCGAAAATCAGTATTGCGGCGCTGAGTAAACGATACGGCAGAAAGCGCGACCGAAGCGCTTTCTGCCGAAATCCTGCTATTCGCCATCAGTCGGCGTTAGCGCAATTAGTGCATTGCCGGTATTTTGTCCGAAGCGTGCATAGCCAGAGCCTGTAACGATTATGCCGTGCGCTGCAGAAATGGCATGGCTATCAATTGAGCCGCCCTGTACCGGAAGGCCGTTGATGGAGGTGAGAGGGACAGTCGTGTCGATCTCATTCAGGACGTCACCCGTCTCGATATCGAAGGTAAAAAGCTTCCCATCCAGAGTGCCTGCAATAACCGAGCTACCTACGATGAGCGGCGTTGCCGAAAAGCCGAACAGGCTCTCACAACGGACCAGCCGTTCCCCGCGACCGTCATCGCAGTCGGCCTCAGCGCTAAACTCCCAGAGCGGTGTGCCATCGCTGACATTGAACGCGAACACACCCGGACGAGGCGTTGGGGCGCCGGGACGCACAGGGTCGTTGATCGTCAGGATGACCGTCTCGCCATCGGTTGCAATACCCCAGTGATTGCCGCCAAGCGCCGTGCCCTGACCGATACGCTGCGCCCATTCCAGTGTGCCATCATCCGCGCGCAGTGCCCATAAGTGGCCGGACTTCTGGCCTGCCAGAACCAGATCAACGCTTTCGCCATCGATTTCGGAGGTAACGATCACAGCGGCGCCGCCAAAGTCGAAGTCGCGGCCGATATTATATTCATCCCAGTGCCAGGGGCAGTTCGGGCCGGATGTTTCATCGGTGCCTCGGCAGTGGGCGTTCCATGCGTCGCCCACCATGGCCTGAAACAGCCAGGCCGGTTCGCCGGTATCGAGGTCCAGCGCGATGATCGCATCAGAGGTATTGGTCGCTGGCAGAGATGTATTCTCACCCGTCGTGACCAGTACGCGATTGCGCGCAACATCTACTGTCGGCTGGGACCAGATCGGTGCACCCGAAGGGCCCTGCTGCGGCTGGCCCAGATTATTGAAGAGACCGTTCGGCGAGGATTCTTCCATGGTGTGGTATTCCCAGAGATGGGAACCGTCGTCCGCGTTCAGGACAACCAGAGCGCCATGGCCGGTGCAGCAGCTTTCGACATTGGGGAACACGCCGGACGCAGAGATCGGCACGAGCACTTTATCTTCGTGCAGAATAACGCCGGGGCGAATATCGCCGCCATCACCGCGCAGGGGCTGGCCGTCTGCCTGCCAGATCAGCGCTCCCGTTTCGGCGTTTACAACATGGATCATGCGTTCATTCGCGACGAACAGGATCGCATTCTGCCCTGCGACCTCACCATAGGTGAGGGGAGAACGCGTCTGTTCGCCGAAGCGATAGGTCCACCTTACGCAGCCCGTGTTCTGATCGAGCGCAGATAGATTGCCGCCGCCGGCATAGAATAGTGTGTCGCCAACATTGGCTGTAGCAACGCTCATCTGAAAGCCGTCCGGCTCGCCAATCACCCAGTCGATCTCAAGATTTCGAATATCGTCCTGATCGAGGCCCGACGCCTCTTCGGAGATATAGCGCCAGCCCTCTGTATTCACGCCGAACGTTGTCCAGGTTTCAGGGCCTGTCAGATCCACCGTGCGATTGTCTGCAGCGCAGATGAATGCGTCCGTCCATGCAGACTGATCCTGTTCGGCGGCTTGTCCGGAGACAAGGTAATCAATCAAGTCGCTTGTCTCGTCTGCCGTGAGAGATGCGGCCATTGGGGCCATGAGGCCATTCTCTCCCAGTGCTGCTTCAATTTGCTGACGGGGTAAATTGACCAGCTGGTCGAAGGGAATGGCGCGCTCGTCGGCCTCGTTTTCATGGCAGACCTGACAGAAGTTTTCATACACGACGCGCCCTGGAAGTGTGCCATCGGGGCCGTCATTGTCTGACTGTGCCGTAGCAGGAAACTCTGCCAGCACGAAAACCGCAGATGCCAGCAGGCTCTGCTTCAACAACGATTGCCTCATAATGTCCTCCCAATGGACGCGTTTATTCTTTCGCGTTTTGTAGCAGACTACATCGAACTGCCTAGAGGGAAAGGTCTGTCGTCACCATTTGCCAACATTACGCTGGAGACAGCGTCCTTTTGGTCGCACTTCCGTCAGCGCGATTAATAGTCATATATTTTATGCGGATAAACTGACCGGAGGAAATAAGATGCAGCTCAAACAGATTGTTCTAAGACTGGCGCGTAATCCGGGTTTTCCGGAAGGAGACCGTGATCAGGGGTATGTCATCGTGGCGCCGCTCAACAATGACGCGAAGCTGGATGTTGATGCCTGGCGCGATGTGAAAAAGCATTGCACGGTGAAACGCTTCCACCCTGATGAAGCGCTGGCGGCGGACGGACTTCTCACCCATCGTGGCAGTCATTGGCATTTCCACTATGACGAAGAGGACGAAGGTCCGGACGAGCCGCTTTATAAGCTGGCCGACCACCAGATACTTCACGGCTCCTACGTCACCATCGCGCATGGTGATGACGCAGAGCCGCTGACCTATCAGGTGGATGACATTCGCAATGTCGAGGTCTAGGCCGCAAACGAATTCAGCCGGGACGCATCCCGGCTGAATTTCAATTTAATAGTTGGCTGGCGGGTCGCTCGCCGGGAAGGATTCATCGCCTTCCTCGTCTACGATATCCCACGTTTTCTTCGGATCCTTGAGCTTGTCATCATCAGATGGCTCGATCTCGTGTTTGTCGTCCTTCTCGGACGTGTTGAGGCTCTGCTGTTCCATCATGTCCTCCTGAACAAATTGGAATGTTTGGTCTCTAACCAACGCATCACCCCCGTTTTCAGTTTCAAGAAATCCAAAAAAATTGTCCGTTTCCGGCAAAAAATACCGTACGTATTTGTCACAGTGTGCGCTTTCATGGCACATGCTCCATTCTATGCATTGCATTTCTCTCTTGAGGCGCTAATCCGAGTGCAAATCCATCCAGCTGAAACGTGTTTCTATGCCCCAGCTTTTGCTCGAACTCTTTTGTGAAGAAATCCCGGCCCGTATGCAGGCGAAAGCCGAGTCCGATCTGGGGGAGGCGATCAAAAAAGAGCTGTCTGGTGCAGGGCTGGAATTCGGCTCTGTTGAGACGCTGGGTGGTCCGCGTCGCCTGACAGTGATCGTCAATGATCTGGATGAGAAATCCGCTGACGTGCGTGAAGAACGTAAAGGCCCGAAAGTCGGCGCGCCGGAGAAAGCCGTAGAGGGCTTTATGCGTGGCGCAGGCCTCACATCTATCGATCAGGCTGAGATCAAGTCCGACCCGAAAAAGGGTGATTTTTACGTCGCTGTGATCGAGACGCCGGGCCGTGAGGCGACCGACATTATCGCCGAGATCGTTCCGTCCGTTATTCGTGGCTTCCACTGGCCGAAATCCATGCGCTGGGGCACTGGCGATCTGCGCTGGGTGCGTCCGCTGCAACGCATTGTTTGCGTGTTCGATGGTAACGTGGTTCCGTTTGAAGTGGATGGCCTGGCTTCGGGCAATGAAACCGAAGGGCACCGTGTGCACGGCCGCGGTCCATTCGCCGTGACGGACGCTGACAGCTATAAGGCTGCGCTGGAAGGAGAGGGGCATGTCATGCTCTCCCGCGAAGCGCGCCGTTCCAAAATTCACGCTGACGCGCAAAAGGTCTGCGCTGATGCCGGTCTCGAGCTCGTTGAGGATATCGGTCTTCTGGAAGAGGTGACCGGCCTTGCTGAATGGCCTGTGGTTCTGCTCGGTGAGATGGACCCTGCTTTCCTCGATCTGCCTGAGGAAGTCATCCAACTTTCTATGCGCGTGCACCAGAAATACTTCGCGGTACGTGACCCGAAAACGGGCGGCCTCGCGCCGAATTTTGTCGTGGTGGCAAACATCTCTGCAAAGGATGGCGGCAAGAAGATTGCTGAGGGCAATTCCCGCGTTCTTTCAGCACGTCTGAATGATGGGCGTTTCTTCTGGGATAACGACCTTGCGACGCCGCTTGAAGAGATGGGCGAGAAGCTCAAAACCATCGATTTCAAGAAAGAGCTCGGCACGATTGCCGACAAGGTGGAGCGCGTCGCTGACCTGGCCCGTGAGCTTGCGCCGAAGGTAGGCGCTGATCCGGCTCTGGCTGAACGTGCTGCGCGCCTCTCCAAATCTGATCTTGTGTCTGAGATGGTCTATGAATTCCCTGAGCTTCAGGGCGTGATGGGCCGTTATTATGCCCAGAAGCAGGGCGAGCCACAGGCAGTCGCTGACGCGATCCGTGACCACTATAAGCCGCAGGGACCGTCAGATGCTGTACCGTCTGAGCCAGTCTCGATTGCCGTTGCACTGGCAGACAAACTCGACACGTTGGTTGGCTTCTGGGCAATTGATGAAAAGCCGACCGGTTCAAAAGACCCATTCGCGCTGCGCCGTGCTGCGCTGGGCGTAGTCCGTATCGTTCTGGAGAATGATGTCCGGCTGAATCTCAAAACTGAGTTTCAGAGGTTTATGGTGGCGGAGATTGATCGGGTGCCAACTAGCGAAGTGGGTGATCTGACAACTGAGAGCTCCTCCCCCGAAAAACTTAAGAGCGTGCTCGGAAAAATCGGATTTTTGTTCCACCGCGCCGGTGGGAGCGAAGGTTTGGATGGCTTAGATTTTCGAGAACCATTCAATGGTGGGTCAGACATCCAACGTCGTTTCTATGAACTTATGCATCCGTTCCTGCTGCTGAAAACTTTGGAACAAGATTTGGCGGAGGGGCGTCCATACTTGTTTGGTGCGCCCGAAGACATTGAGGTGGCTCAACAGGCGCGCGATACCGTCATGCAATGGGGGGTTAAGGAACCGGTAAATGACCTCCTCTCATTCTTAGCGGACCGTCTGAAGCAGTATCTGCGCGATCAGGGCAAACGTCATGATCTGATCGACGCTGTATTCGCGCTTGGCGAAGATGACCTTGTAGCGATCACCAACCGTGTTGATGCGCTTCAGTCTTTCCTCAGCAGTGATGATGGCGCGAACTTGCTTGCCGGATTCAAGCGAGCCGCGAACATTTTGAAAGCAGAAGAGAAAAAAGACGGCACCAGCTATCAAGGAATAGTCGATCCGGAAAAACTCTACGAAAAACAGGAAAAAGACTTGTTCGCCGCGCTTCAGGATGGCGAAACTAAAGCCGGGGCTGCCCTTATGGCAGAAGACTTTGAAGCGGCAATGGGTGTTTTGAGTAGTTTACGTGGACCAATCGATGCATTTTTCGACCACGTCACAGTGAATGCAGAGGTTGTTGCAGTGCGGCAAAACAGGCTGTATCTGCTTTCACAAATCAGATCCGTGCTTGGCCAAGTAGCGGACTTCACAAAAATAGAAGGTTAGGGGACGAGTTTTATGAGTAAGCTTGCAGAACAGGTTACAGACGTTCGTTGGGTCTACGCCTTCGGTGGCGGTGATTCAGACGGCGAAGCGAGCATGAAAAACCTGCTTGGTGGTAAAGGCGCCAACCTCGCTGAAATGGCGAAGCTCGGCCTGCCAGTGCCTCCTGGTTTCACAATCACCACAGAAGTCTGCACAGAGTACTACAAACTCGGCGAGAAATATCCGGACACGCTGGCAGGGCAGGTTGAAGCTGCACTGACCGATCTGGAAGAAAAAACCGGTAAGAAATTCGGTGAAGCGTCTAACCCGCTTCTCGTGTCTGTCCGCTCCGGTGCGCGTGCCTCCATGCCAGGCATGATGGATACCGTTCTGAACCTTGGCCTGAATGACAAGACGGCTGAAGGTCTGGCTGAACTGTCTGGCGACCGCCGTTTCGCATTCGACAGCTATCGCCGCTTCATACAGATGTATTCTAACGTTGTTCTGGACCTGCCGCACCACGAGTTCGAGCACATCCTCGACACGTACAAAGAGCAGAACGAATTCGACGTCGATACGCAGCTCTCTGCTGAAGACTGGATGGAGGTTATCAAGCAGTACAAAGCTGCTGTTGCGAAACTCTCTGACAAGCCGTTCCCGGAAGATCCGATGGAGCAGCTCTGGGGCGCTGTCTCTGCTGTATTCGGTTCATGGATGAATGATCGTGCGATCCTGTATCGCAAGCTGAACGACATTCCGCAGGAATGGGGTACAGCTGTGAACGTCCAGTCCATGGTGTTCGGTAACATGGGCGATACGTCTGCGACTGGCGTTGCGTTTACACGTGACCCGTCTACCGGCGAAAACATGTTTTATGGCGAATTCCTCGTGAACGCGCAGGGCGAGGACGTTGTTGCGGGCATTCGTACACCAGCACCGATCTCTAAAGCGCGCGCCGAGAAGATCAATTCCGATCTCGTTTCTCTCGAAGAAGAAATGCCGGCGGTTTACAATCAGCTGATCGAAGTCGCACAGACGCTCGAAAGCCATTACCGCGATATGCAGGACATCGAGTTCACGGTTGAGAACAACGTTCTCTACATGCTGCAAACCCGTAGCGGTAAGCGTACGGCTGGTGCGGCGCTGAAGATCGCTGTCGACATGGCTGCTGAAGGCCTCATCACCGAGCAGGAAGCCGTTCTGCGCCTCGAGCCAGCTCAGCTCGACCAGCTTCTTCACCCGACAATTTCTCCGAATGCCACACGCGATATGCTCGTTCAGGGCCTTCCGGCCTCTCCGGGCGCGGCGGTTGGTAAGGTTGTGTTCTCGTCTGACAAGGCGGCTGAAATGGCAGCTGACGGTCACAAGGTTATTCTTGTTCGCCAGGAAACTAGCCCTGAAGATATTCACGGCATGCACGCGGCGCAGGCGATTGTTACGTCTCGCGGCGGTATGACATCCCACGCAGCTGTTGTCGCGCGCGGCATGGGCCGTCCATGCGTATGTGGCGCAGGCGAAATGCAGATCAAAGAAGCTGAAGGGGTGTTCCGCGTATTCGGCCGTGAAGTTCGCGAAGGCGATGTCATCACAGTTGATGGTGCAGCCGGTCAGGTTCTGATGGGCGAAGTCGACATGATCGAGCCGGACCTTTCAGGTGACTTCGGTCAGCTGATGGAATGGGCAGACCGTGTTCGCACGCTGAAAGTCCGCACAAACGCTGAAACACCGGAAGACGTTCGCACAGCGAAATCCTTTGGCGCAGAAGGCATTGGCCTCTGCCGTACAGAGCACATGTTCTTCGACGCTGAGCGTATTCCTGTTGTTCGCGCGATGATCCTCGCGTCTGACACGGCTGGCCGTAAGGAAGCGCTTGCGAAGCTTCTCCCGTTCCAGCGTGAAGACTTTGTGGAAATTTTCTCTATCATGGAGGATCGTCCTTGCACGATCCGTCTGCTTGACCCGCCTTTGCACGAATTCCTCCCACACACGGATGAAGACATTGCAGAAGTAGCCAAAGGTACGGGCCTCGATGCTGAAGACCTGAAAGCACGCGCAGAAGAGCTTTCTGAATCCAACCCGATGCTGGGTCACCGTGGTTGCCGTCTTGGCATCACATACCCTGAGATTTACGAGATGCAGGCGCGTGCGATCTTTGAAGCGGCCCTGCAGGTCGCGAAAGAGACCAGCTTCAAGCCGGTTCCTGAGATCATGATCCCGCTGGTTGCAACTAGGAAAGAGCTTTCAATCCTGAAAGACCGTGTTGATGCGATGGCGAAGGAAGTCTTCGCTGCGGCAGGAGCATCGGTTGATTACCTCGTTGGTACAATGATCGAGCTGCCACGTGCAGCCCTCAAAGCTGGCGAGATCGCTGAAGATGCAGAGTTCTTCTCATTCGGCACGAATGACCTCACACAAACTGCGCTCGGCATCAGCCGTGACGATGCTGGTCGCTTCCTCACAGCTTACGAAGACAAGGGCATCTATGAGAAAGACCCGTTCGTGACTCTGGATCAGGAAGGTGTCGGCGAATTGGTCAAGATCGGTGTGGAGCGTGGCAAAGCGACACGTCCTGATATCAAGCTTGGTATCTGCGGCGAGCATGGCGGCGACCCTGCGTCTGTCATCTTCTGCCACAATGCTGGGCTGAATTATGTGTCCTGCTCACCTTACCGTGTGCCAATTGCGCGACTCGCAGCGGCTCATGCGGTCCTGAAATCGTAGGTTTCGGATTGCTTCAGACTTCACAAACAGCGGCGCACGGTAATTTTTTACAGTGCGCCGTTTTTGCATCAGGTCCCAGGAGGGGGTGCTGGGCTTGCACATGGCTTCGCTTGACGGGCGAAAATCATGCCGCCGTAGCCGACTGAATTCATAGAATTTTATGGGATATTTTCGTCAAGTTGTGACGAATGTATTGGCTTAGTATTCGCCAGCTGGTCTTGGCCGATACAGGCCATAAACACGTGAACATTTCGTGATGTTAATGGGGTGCGACTCCTAATATCTTGCAAAAGCGAGGAAAATGGATATCTACACCTGACTTTTGGAGGCGACTGGCACCAGTTTTGTAATTGTCAGTCCACCCGTCTGAACAGAATAGAACATTAAGACGGGTTAAAGATTAGCTGGGGTTATAACTTAAATGTTAACCTTATTTAAGACTTCTTCCCGTAAGGGATTACGCCAGCGGTCGCCTTGGGGCCGAGTGACGTCATGGTGGTCAACTATGTCTGATCGAGAGCAACGCTCTACGCTTGCGCGCGGAATCGCTATTTCCGCTTGCGCAGTGACGGCTGCGATTGCGCTCCCGACTCTGGCTGGCCGCGTTGAGACCGAAACACAACGTGCAGAATTCCGTGAGGATGCACGTTATCTCGCTTCACGTATCGAAACACGTGCGCCTGTTGAGGCCGATTCTGATTCCGCTGTGCTCGACACAGAATGGATCCGCACCGTTGAGTATGCGCTCAATCGTGCACCTGGTGCCGCAACAGACCGCTACAGCCAGCGCTATCGCGATATGGCTGCGCTCGAGACGTACGCATCTTTCGACCCGTCTCACCTCGAGATGGCCGAACAGACACAGCAAGAGCATGAGTGCCTGTCCACTGCGATCTACTACGAAGCACGTTCTGAACCGATCCTTGGTCAGATCGCTGTAGCAGAAGTGATCGTGAACCGTGTTCGTGACCACCGCTATCCTAACTCCGTATGTGAGGTTGTGTTCCAGGGGTCTGAACGCAGCACAGGCTGTCAGTTCAGCTTCACATGTGACGGCGCAATGGACCGTCACCCTGCACGTGGTCGTCTGTGGCGCCGTGCGCAGGATGTGGCATCTCACGTTATGATGGAGCTCAACCAGCCTCTGACGGGTTCAGCGACGCACTATCACACAGACTATGTTGATCCGGTCTGGAACCGTCACCTGGTTCACACCAAAACGATCGGTACGCACATTTTCTACCGCTTTCCACGCGGTCGTGAATGGGCAGAGGTTCGTGAGCGCAATGAGCGTTCTACCTGATCACCTGATCTGAAATTCAAATCTTTTGAAAGCTGACCCGGCCTGCCGCGGTCAGCTTTCTCTTTTGGGCATAGAGCGCGCGATGCGCTTTTGCAGCATGCCGGGGAAGAAACGTTTGGCGAAGCGAGCGCGTTCTGCATCCTTGCCGACAAGATAATGCATCTGTTTACCGTGGGCAGCTTCCCAGACTTTCTCTGCCGCCATCGACACCGGGTAAACGTTCAAACCGCTGGCGAGCAGTTCGTCCTTCATGAAGCGGTTCGCGCCTTGCTGGCCCGCGCTATCCAGAATCGGCGTATCGACGAACCATGGCAGCAGGCAGCAGACCTTCACGTCAAAGTCCGAAAATTCGTGATCCAGAGCTTCTGTCAGGCCGCGCACGGCAAATTTGGTGGCAGAGTAGACCGCTAACTGCGGAGAGCCTGCTATGCCCGCTGTGGAGGCTGTATTGATGATGCGGGCGCCGCGGGTTTCTTTCAGATAGGGCAGGGAGGCATAGACGCCATTGACGACGCCTTTGAGGTTCACATCGATCATTCGGTCGGATTCTTCCGGTGCGATCGTTTCCATCCAGCCAAAGCTACCGATACCGGCGTTGTTGAAGAGCACATTCATCTGACGCTCGGTGGCTTCGCCAAAGTTCCGCATAGCGGTATTCCACGCGTCGCGGTCGCGGACGTCCAGAACACCACTAAGAGAGTTATGCTTACCAATCTCGTCTGAAATGTCATCGAGGCCGCGCTCGTCAATGTCGTAAAGACCGACGAACCAGCCCTTCTTTGCAAAGAAACGTGCTGTTTCGGCGCCAATGCCTGATGCGGCGCCGGTGATTAAGATGCTTTTGCGTCCCCGAGCTTCACTCATATGTTCGTTCCATCCCCTTTTTGAGTGAACAAGTTAAGGTGCTCTGCGGGCTTTGCAATCAGCTTTTTTGAAAAGCCTTATCAGGCGGCATCCATGCCGAGGTCCAGGTTCAGCGCAGAGTGCGTCAGCGCGCCAACCGATATGAAATCAACGCCTGTGGAAGCGATTTCAGCGACAGTGTCGAGATTTACCCCGCCAGAAGCTTCTGTAGTGAAGGCTCCACCAACCATGCGGACCGCCTCGCGAAGATTGTCGCAAGACATGTTATCCAGAAGCACTGCATGTGGCTTTAGCGGGATAATCTCTTCAAGCTGGTCGAGCGTGTCGACTTCGATTTCAACCATGCGCAGATGGCCGGCATAGTCGAGCGCGCGCTTCAGAGCTTCGGTAATGCTGCCGCAGGCGGCAATGTGGTTGTCCTTGATCATGATGGCATCGTCGAGACCATACCGGTGGCTCGTGCCGCCGCCGCAACGTACGGCGCGCTTTTCGACGGCGCGGTGTCCAGGTGTGGTTTTGCGCGTACAAACGATTTTAGCGTCAGAGCCTTCGATGCGGGAGACAAACTCGCATGTGAGTGTGGCAACGCCGGAGAGACGCCCCATAAAGTTCAGCATGGTACGTTCGGCGGTCAGAATGGATCGTGCAGAGCCGTTCAGCCGTGCCACGACCTGACCGGGCGCTACCGCTGCGCCATCGGGCGTTTCGATGTCCAGAGAGACAGACGTATCGATCATGCGTAGAGCAAGGCTGGCGGCATCAAGACCTGCGATCACGCCATCCTTACGGCCCACAATATTCACGGCCATGGTCGTATCAGGCGGGATCGTTGCATCTGTCGTCAGGTCTCCCGCGCGGCCCAGATCCTCGCTCAGCGCGAGGCGGACAATCGGTTCCAGAACGATATCGGGAAGGGGTGGGATGAATGAGGTCAAACTCTGTCTCCTCTAAGCGTTGCTGGTCGGCGGATCGATGAAAACAGGTCCGGCCTGTCCTTTATAGAGAAAGGTCCGCTTCGGCGTATCTGATGTGTCCGGGAAATCGGACCGGAAATGTCCGCCGCGGCTCTCTTCACGTCGCAGTGCAGAGCGGACGATTAGTTCGCTGACCACGAGTGCGCGCGGCACGAGCCCTGCCGGAAATTCTTCGGCTTGCTCAATGATCCAATCAAGCAGCGCTGCGAGGCCTTTGCCATCGCGCACGACGCCGCACTGGGCCGCCATACGAGCCCGGAGCGTTTGCAGTGTCGCATCGTCCAGATCAGGTGGCGAGATGCCTTTGGCGGTGTCGTCAAGCTCTGGCAGATCGCTTCCTTTAAGCCGGTCAGCAATACGCGCAGCATAGACGACGGCTTCAAGAAGGGAGTTGGAGGCGAGGCGGTTTGCGCCATGCGCGCCTGTGGAAGTGCATTCGCCACACGCTGAAAGGCCTTTCAGGCTGGTCCGGCCCCACAGGTCGGTGACAATGCCGCCCATATGGTAATGCGCTGCAGGCGCGACTGGGATCGGATCAATGCGTGGGTCGATGCCGGCTGACATGCAGGTAGAATAGACGGTCGGGAAATGCTCTTCGATTTCATCACCAATGGCATCGCGCGTATCTAGAAAGGCTTTTCCGTCCGACAGTGCTTCGATGTGGACAGCGCGCGCGACCCGGTCACGTGGCGCAAGTTCGCCCATGGGGTCGTGACGCGGCATGAAGAGCGTACCGTCTTTATTGATCAGTTTTGCGCCTTCGCCGCGCAGCGCTTCGGTGGCAAGCGGGGCAGGGTCGCGGTCAATGTCGATCGCCGTCGGGTGGAATTGTACGAACTCCAGATCAGCGACGAGGGCGCCTGCTTCGTAGGCCATGGCCACGGCGTCACCGCGAGATTCACGCGGATTGGTCGTGATGCGGAACAGTCCGCCTGAGCCGCCCGTACAGAAGACGGTTTCTCTGGCGTAGATCGGAGAGACTTCTCCGGCGCTATCGCGCACAAGAACGCCAGCCACATTCTTCTTGCTGCCTGACAGCAGGCCAATCGCCTTAAGCCCGTCGATGATTTCGATATGCTCGGCTGCCGCGGCCGCTTCTGAAAGCGCTTCCATAATGGCGCGGCCTGCCAGATCACCTGCCACACGGGCAACGCGTGCCTTGCTGTGAGCCGCCTCAAGCGACAAGGCGAGTGCGCCTTCCGCCGTCCGGTCAAATGGTACGCCAAGTTCTATCAGGTCACGTACGCGCAGCGGGCCAGCTTCGGCAATGAGTTGTGCGGTGACCGGATTGACAAGACCGTCGCCTGCCAGAACGGTGTCGCGCGCATGTTCTTCCGGAGAATCATCCGGCGCGAGCGCTGCTGCCAGGCCACCTTGTGCCCACGTCGAGGAGGACGCCTGGCCCACGGGAGCAGGGCAGATAACTGTGCATTTTCGCGGTGCAAGACGCAGGGCAAGAAACAGGCCCGCAAGCCCGGCGCCCACGATCAGGATATCAGTGCGATCACTCATTTCGTGACGCAGCCTTTGGCGAAATTGGTTGTCATGAGATCAGGAAATAGCCCCGATTGAGCGCCGGAATTCGGCAATGTGGAAACCCCAGGACATCAGATAGCCCTGCATCAGGTCAGAGCTTGTGATGGCGAGCCGAAAATTGTCCGGCAAATAGCCGCCATTATCATAGCCCTGAATGTATTCCTCAATTTCGGAGCTGATCTCCAGAATATTGTCTTCGCGAATAGCGGTGCAGGACTGGCGGACCTGCCATTGTTCAGAGCCGCAAATCTGAAGTGCTGTCAGCTCACACTCATAGACGCCCGGCTCTGACGTACCCAGCAGCAGAGCTGATCCGGTGAAGGAACATCCGGCACCTGTATCAGCTTCAAACGACCATTCGCCGCTAATGTTTGGAAGGTCGTCGGATGCCTGCTCTGCGAATGCAGCGCCCGAGAGCATTGGTGCGAGACAAACAGAAAGGGCCAGTACAAGCTGTTTCATGAGATATTCCCCTCATCGCGCACGAAAATCGCTGCGGCGGTAGAAGCAGACACAAGACGCCCGTGCATTTCATCGCCGGTAACGTCGCTGATGATGAAATGATCGGGCATATAAACGCCCATCACATTGGGCATACGTTCGATAAATTCGACGATTTCGCTTTCGAGCAGATACTCTGTGTTGTCCGCCGTGATCTGACAGGTCTGGGCAACAACAGACCGTCCAAAGCCGCAATCCTCAACAGCGGTCAGTTCACATTCCAGACCGTCGGCGTTCGTCTGGCCGGGGATGACTGTGAGAGTGCCTGTCATCTGGCAAATGCCATTGGAATACTGGTCTGTTGAGAATGACCAGCTTCCAAGCATGTCAGCATTGAATTCCGAACGCGCCGTGACCGCCGGTTCTGCCTGTGCGACAGAGAGACATGTGGCGATCACAAAGAGCGTTGCCGGAACTGATTTCATACTGACCTCCGGGGCAACCGAGCCCTTATGCAGGGCTCAGTGTTTCAATATCCTTTGGTGCAAGGCCCGTTTCGAACGGACGTGCAGTCTTTGGATTTGGCAGAGCGAGCATAGCATCAATTGCTTTTTTCGCCTGCACACGAACATCTTCGTCGATCAGAACTTCGTGCTTCATCTCGGTCAGAGCGTCGAAAATGTTCTCCAGCGTAATCCGTTTCATATGTGGGCACAGATTACATGGTTTCACAAACTCTACGTCCGGATTGGCACTCGCGACATTGTCGCTCATGGAGCACTCGGTCAGCAGAACAACTTTGTTCGGGCTGCGCTCGGACACATAGTTGGACAGAGCTGATGTAGAGCCTGCGAAGTCTGATGCTTCCAGAACATCTGGTGGGCATTCAGGGTGCGCAAGAATCAGCACGCCAGGGTGTGCATCACGCAGCGCGTGGATATCGTCAGCTGTGAACTGCTCGTGCACTTCGCAGCGGCCATCCCATGTGATGATCTCGATATCTGTGACCGCAGCTACGTTGCGCGCCAGATACTTGTCCGGGATCAGGATGACTTTATCGACGCCCCATTCCGCCGCGACGTGTTCAACAACCTGAACCGCGTTGGAAGATGTACAGCAAACGTCTGTTTCCGCTTTCACATCCGCCGTCGTGTTTACATAGGTAACGACAGGAATGCCCGGATACTTTTGCTTGATGAGGCGGATATCCGCACCCGTAATGGATTCGGCCAATGAGCAGCCTGCTTCCATGTCAGGGATAAGAACCGTCTTCTCCGGCGCGAGAATTTTAGAGGTCTCGGCCATGAAGTGAACGCCAGCCTGTACGATGACTTCCGCATCTACATTGGCCGCTTCGCGCGCCAGCTGGAGAGAATCTCCACGAAAATCGCCAACAAGGTTGAAGATGTCCGGCGTCATATAGTTGTGCGCCAGAATAACCGCATTGCGCTGCGTTTTCAGCTTGTTGATGCCGTGTACGAGCGGGGCAATGCCCGGCCATTCCATCGGAGTGATGAAATCTTTCACCTCCTCATAGAGATGGTCCGTAGCGGCTTTAACCTCGTCATTATAGGAGAGGCCGCGAGCTTCCAGTGCAGTTGGCGTGCGCGTTAGCGCAGGCATGTCGCAACCGGGTGCAGTATCAATAATTCGGGCCATTAGTCCCCTCCTTTGATTTTAAGGGGCAAGCCCCTTTTGCTCAATATGAGTATAATATGGGCATACAAATACGCCTTTTCAAGATCACAGGCCTTGAGAAAGGAGGAATTGATACCCTTTTGCCCAAATTGAGCAAAACTCAGTGCGTCACAAATACGTCAAAGAGCAGAAGCTGGCAAGTCAAATCTGGGAGAGGTGCGAAAGGCAGGACGATCTAAAACGCGATCAAATCCATGCGGCGCGGGCATATTCCTTGCTGCAACTGCGAGATAGCGGGGAAATTTTGCTTCGGCCTTTGCTTAATCGGTCACTCTTCGCGGAGGAGCGAGGTCGCTGCGGCACGAAGGTTCTCCGGAATAGGCACGGGACGGCGCGTGTCTTTGTTGACATAGACATGCGTGAAGCTTGCTTCGGCGGCCGCGTCATCCTCGCCAACAGAAAAAAGGCCGATCAGATAAGTGATGGAGCTGTTGCCGACGCGCGCGACTGCCATACCGGCCTCAATCGGTTCCGGCCAGCCGAGGCTGGCGTGGTAGGTGCAGCCAGACTGCACGACAAGGCCGACGATATCGCCGTCGGGAACAGGCATGCCTGCTTCATTGCGCAGCCAGCTGTTCACAACGCTGTCCACCAACTCGTAATACACGACATTGTTCATATGACCGTAGACATCATTATCCTGCCAGCGGGTGGTCAGGTGACGGTATTGTACAAAGTCGGAACGTGTCGCGCGGGTTTTAGTCACTTGTCGGCCTGCCAGTCGTGTTGGTTGTCTATATTGAGTGTTAGGGGGGTTGCTGCAGCGTGCATAGGGACGGATTGGAAAAAGTCCGGCTTTCCAACTCGTCTATCGCTGTTTGGGCGTTTGAACGCCAAGGGCTGCCTGCTCTGAGAGTATTTCTCTGCGGAAACGGAAGCGTTCAGCCGGGCGGCCGCCTGTCGCGGTTTCAAACTCGCCAGTGCCTTCCACGAAACCTGTCTTGTCCAGCGCTCGGCGGAAGTTCTGCTTGTGCAGCCTGGTGCCCAGAATGCCCTCAACAGTCTCTTGCAAAGCAGAGAGGGTGAACATTTCCTGCATTAATTCAAAGACAACCGGACGATATTTGATTTTGCCTCTTAAGCGGCTCATGCCGGTTGCCAGAATACGGCGGTGGTCGGACCGCATAGGTGTGCCGGTGACGCGCTCGGGCAGGCTACGCGGCGAGGTTTCGGCACGGTCGCGCCAGGCTTCCGGTACAATGTCGGCTTCATAGAGAAGCTCGTAGCGCTCCAGAACACGCTCTTCGATCCATGGCTTGCCGTCCAGGCCAAACGCAATGCTGGCGCGGGTCCAGAGGTCATGGCTGGCGGCTGGACTGCCTGCGCTGTCAGCCCATTTCTTCAATTGGTCAGACAACGGGCTGATGATGGCTTGTGCGCTGTCTGCGCGATGGTCTTCCCAGGGGAAATAACGATACCAATTGCGCCACACCGCATCGAATGCGCCACCAATCTCGGTCGCTTCAGGTGTAAGCGCGATATAGCCTACAGAGATGACACGGTCGGCAGGGCTACCACTATCCAGACGCGCGGTTGGAAGTTCGCGTCCCAGATCACCAAACGTGTAGAGCTGCTCGACATAGCCAAGCTCAAAACCTGTTTGCGCGCTCACCCAGTCTCGCAAGCCAATCTCGAATGTGCGGTGGCCTTCAGGGACGAATGCACCGAAAGGAAGACCTTCTAGCCCGTCTTCGTCGCCGCCACGTGTCGCGAGTACGTGTGGCAGGCCATCAATGGCCGCGACGATAACAGCTGAAAGACCAACCCGAAGTGACATCAGACCCAGTGACCTCGTAAGTCATCGAAGCGTGTTGGCAGAGCAAAAGGTTCGGCGTCTTCTGCGTATGTATGCGGCTTCATCGTCATGACAGCTTTGAGCATACGCCCGTTACGGCCCAGAAGAGAATCCGCAAATGTCACGAGCTGCCGGTTCGGTTTTGCCGTCGGCGAACCCGCTCGCAGAAGATCTGCGATTTCGGACTCGTCGCGGTCCGGATTTAAAAGACACGCAGTAATGAATGCAGATGCCGTCGAGCGGGAAACGCCTGCCCAGCAATGAATGAGGATTGGGGCATTACGATCCCAATCGCTGACGAACTCGATTAGCTGTTCAACATGCTCCGGCATTGGCGGATCGGGCGTTTCATCATCTGCTTCAACGTCTTCAAACGCCAGCCTTAAATGCTGTCCGTCATTCAGATGGGAAAAGACAGGGAATTCATCCCATGGGGCGAGAAGGCTCACTACTTTCACGGGACGTATCTCGTCTGAAAGCGGCGGCGCACGGAAGCGCGAACTGACCCAGATTGTCATGTCTTCCCCTGTTCGAAGGATACCCGCCCCAGCGCGTCTGAGGCAAAGTTCAGATGCCTCGATACGTTGCCGTAATTTCTGACGCAACGGAAGGCTAAAATAAACATGTAAAACAGAGCAATAGGTTCTTCTGATGAGAAAGCCCGTAGAAACTGCCGCCCTGTTCGTGATTATCTGTGCAGGTCTCTACATGATGACAATCGCAGGTGACGAACCGCAGGCCGCGGCTGAACTGACCGCATATGGCAAAACGAGACTCACAGTGAATTGTCCTGATGAGTCTGCATCAGCCTCTCAGAACCACATGACGTCGTTCAGCTGGCCTGAAGCGCTTTGAAGCGTTCTACGAACTTCGCTTGCGCTTCCATGGCAGGCATAGGCGTGAGGCGCATCTCTGAGTGGACTTCAGGTGCGCCGAAAATCTCGTCAGCCTCAGCTTCGGAGAACCCCGCCAGTTGAACCGCTTCCAGCCAGGCGCTGATGTGATCGGCTCTCTTAATCAGCTTTTTCAATTTTTTGTCGGTAACAGGTGGTAAACCGAAACGAATGTGAATCGCCCGTTCAAGCCTGTCTTCGAACGTACGGTAACCTTCGCCCAGTACCGCTTTGAAGGGCGAAATCATATCACCGATGACATACTCAGGGCTGTCATGGAGCAGGGCGACCATGCACTCTTCGCCCGTCATTTTAGGTGACAGTTCACGGCAGACTTCCTCTACAACAAGGCTGTGTTGGGCGACAGAAAATGCATGTTCGCCAATCGTTTGGCCGTTCCAGCGCGCTACCCGCGCGAGGCCGTGGGCGATATCGCTGAGTTCAATATCCAGCGGAGACGGGTCCAGAAGATCCAGTCTGCGGCCTGAGAGCATACGCTGCCAGGCGCGTGATGCGGGAGCTTTTTGACGTGCGATTTTAGCCTCCGAATGGTCAGTTCTGCCCGGCAAAAACTGCCGGTTTTAGTTATCAAAAAGTGAATAAAATCAGATACTTTTGTAGTAATTTTATTCACCGGAATCTTCGCTTTGAATACCCTTCATTAAGAGCCTTCACCTTACTCTGTCTACACTCCGAGGGAGAGAGTGAAAAATGATTGATGTGATGGTGAATGCGGTGCAGCAGCCTGCTGCACCTCTGATGGTTCTTTGCCTCGCGGGGCTCGCAGTCGTGATTGAAGCGATGCGCGTTAGCCGTGAAGCTATGTGGAGCGATCTTTTCGAGGACTAACCTCCGCTGAGGCGTTCTGGGTGATAATAAGAAAAATTATTGGGCGGCCTCAAGGGTCGCCCATTTTCATTTCTGCCCATTTCCATTTTTGAAAGAGCGCGTAAACAGGTTGAATGTCTGAACGTGTGCGCCTTGATAAGTTTCTTGTTGATAGCGGGTTGTTGGCGACCCGATCGGAAGCCCAAGCCGCGATCAGCGCGAGCAAGGTCACGGTGAATGGTATCGTCGTGACGAAGGCCAGCCTGAAAGTAGGCGGCGATGACACTATCCATGCGGAGCGCGCCCACCCTTACGTTTCTCGCGCGGCGCTGAAACTTAAAGGCGCGCTCGAGGTGTTTAGCGTCGATGCAAGCGGGCTAAATTGTCTGGATGTCGGATGCTCTACAGGCGGCTTCACAGAAGTACTGTTGGAAGCCGGTGCAACGCATGTAATCTCGGTAGATGTGGGAACAGATCAGTTCCACCCGTGCCTGCGCGATAATCCTCGTATCAAACTGTTTGAGCAATTGGATGCGCGCAAACTCACGTCCGAACAGATTGATCGTGAGATCGACCTTCTGGTCTGTGATGCGAGTTTTATCGGTCTGGAGAAGGTTCTCGATCCTGCAGTATCATTTGTGAAGTCGGGCGGTTTGGCGCTCCTGCTTTTCAAGCCGCAGTTTCAGGTCGGTCGTAAGGCTGTCGGCAAGGGTGGTATCGTAACTGATTTAGAGGCGGTCGAGGCAGCAAAACAGGCCTTCTCAGCGTGGTTGGTGGCCAATGGCTTCACGCTCAAAGGCTGGGAGCCATCTCCCGTCACGGGCAGTGATGGTAATCAGGAATGGCTGGTGTACGCGTTTAAAAGCTGAGGCTTCCCAAAACGGTTAAAAACGCCATATCTTCTCTCAGGAGAGAAAAGCCATGGCTGAGAGTCCTCGCAATCCGCTTCGCGCGCTGAGTACGGCAAAGTATGCCGCAGGGCAGGGTGTTCGTACGCTTTGGTATTCTGGTCATTATGCGCTTCTGCGTCGGAATATGGGCGGTTTTTCACGACCTGACGAACCGGCATTCAAGCCTGCGAGCGGTCAGCCAAGCTTTAAGGCGATGCGCCGCGAATTCTTCAAAGCCTATCAGCGCGATCTGGAAAATATTGAAGCAGGGCTTTATCCGCGTCCACGTGATGCGCAGCCGTCGCAGCTCCCCGCAGCTCTGCGTCGCTCTCGCTCTTTCCTGAAAGATGCCGATGCGGTGAATAAGCGCCGACTTGAGCGTAATGGCACTGAAGTGCGCGAAGACCTGCGAACGGGCAATTATCCGGCCTATTACCGCCAGAACTTTCACTATCAATCTGGCGGCTGGTTCTCTGATGAGAGCGCCGATATTTACGACACACAGGTCGAGGTGCTTTTCACCGGTTCTGCCGATGTGATGCGTCGCTGCGTGCTAGGCGAAATCTCAAAGCTCATGAAGGCGCGCGATCAGCGCCAGACTCAACTATTGGATCTTGCCTGCGGTACAGGCCGTTTTCTTGCCAGCGTGATGGATGCCTTTCCGCGCCTGAACGCAACAGGTCTCGATCTGTCGCCAAATTATACGGAGAAAGCTAAAGACGAAGTCCGTCATTGGAAATCTGCGGAGATCATTCAGGGGCAGGCCGAAGCCATGCCGCTGCCGGATGCGTCTCAGGATATCATCGTCAGCATTTACCTCTTCCACGAGCTGCCGCCGAAAGTGCGCCCCGTGGTGGCCCAAGAGATTGCCCGCGTGCTGAAGCCAGGTGGAAGCTTTGTGTTTGCGGACTCAATCCAGCTTGGCGACACACCGGAGATGGACGGTCTTCTTGAATATTTTCCGGAAGGGTTCCACGAGCCGTATTACAAACATTATCTAACCGAGGATTTCGGCAAGCTGTTTTCCGAAGCCGGTCTTGTGCCCTCAGAGCCTGATCCGGTTTTCCTCACTAAAATTCAGACATGGACAAAGCCCGACGCATGACCTCAGCCGACAATAAAGACGCAATCGACTTTCTTGATTTCTGGCTGAGCGCCGGACCGTCCAAATGGTTCAGCGGCGGCGAGGCATTCGATGAGAAATGCCGCGCTTATGAAGCGCTATGGGAGAAGGGCGCTACGGGTGAGCTGGACAGCTGGGCGGACACCGCCTCGGGAATGTTGTCTCTCATTATTCTGCTGGATCAAATTCCGCGTAATATCTTCCGCGGCGATGCCAAGCAGTTCTCTACCGACGCAAAAGCGCTGGACCTGGCATGCGTGGCTATCGAACGCGGCCATGACAAAACGCAGATGATGCCGACGCGGAACTTCTTCTATCTGCCATTCATGCATTCAGAAGATCTGGCCGACCAGCAGCTATGTTGCGATCTGCTGCGTCCGCTGAACTCACGTGAGCATTACTATTTCGCGCTGGTCCATATGGACGCCGTTGCGCGGTTCGGACGGTTCCCACATCGCAATAAAATGCTTGGCCGTGAAACAACCGAGGCCGAGAAAGACTATATGAAATCAGGTGGTTTTGGCGCGTAGCGTTCAGGCATTGCCCGACATAAAATAGCGAAAGGCGCTGCGAACATCTTCCGGCGTGTCTTCGAGCTTAGAAAGATCGAGACGGATTTTACCGTCGCGGCGTAGCTTGAAAATGCGGATTTCCCAGGGGCGCAAGCGAGTTGCCGCCGTGGCTGAAAACACATCCGGAATAGGACGTGTAAAGCTGAGGTCGATCGCAGGAAGCTTCAGCGCCTTTACCTGTACCATGCCGTCGCGCACATCAGAGATATCGCGCCAGCGCACTGCGCCGAGGCCGTCAATCTCGACACCATCTTCTGAGAGTTTGAGTGCAGGCCGGTCAAACCGTGTGAGTGGCCAGAATCGCAGGGCGACAAAGGTCAGTATCGCCGCAATGATGGACAGGCCCGGTACGCCAGCCAGAAGGCCGGTCATGCCGGTCACAGCGGCGAGGCCTAAAGGTATCCAGACACGCGTCGCAATATTGGTCTTGTCATAGTCCGCCGTGAAGGTGCGTCCTGACATCAGCCCATTTGTCCTCTGTGACGGAGTTTGTGGTCTGCCAGAACGCAGGCCATCATCGCTTCAGCAACAGGTGCAGCGCGAATGCCAACGCAAGGGTCATGGCGTCCTTTGGTCATAACGTCCACGTCCTGCCCTTCGCGTGTGACGGATTTGCGGGTCGTCAGAATGGACGAGGTCGGTTTCACAGAGAAGCGGGCTACAATTGGCTGACCGGACGAGATACCGCCTAGAATGCCGCCATTATTGTTGGAAAGGAAACGCGGTCCTTCATTGCCTACGCGCATTTCGTCGGCATTGGCTTCGCCGGTGAGTTCGGCAGCATCTATGCCGGCACCAATCTCGACGCCTTTCACAGCGTTGATCGACATCATCGCCATGGCGAGGTCTGAATCGAGCTTGCCATAGATTGGCGCGCCCCAGCCGGGCGGTACACCTTCAGCGACGACTTCAATCACCGCACCTACGGAAGAGCCGGACTTACGAATCTCGTCGAGATAGGTTTCCCAGATCTTTGCTGTGTCGGCGTCAGGGCACCAGAACGCGTTATTCTCGGTCTCCGCCCAGTCCCACTTGGCGCGATCAATTTTGTGCTCGCCGATCTGAACGAGTGCGGCGCGGATTTTGATGTCAGGGCCAAGTACGGCGCGGGCGATTGCGCCCGCTGCTACGCGTGAGGCTGTTTCGCGGGCTGAAGAGCGTCCGCCACCACGATAGTCGCGCACGCCATATTTTTCGTCATAAGTGTAATCGGCATGGCCCGGGCGATAACGGTCACGGATATCGCCATAGTCTTTGGAGCGCTGGTCGACATTTTCAATCATCAGGCAGATCGGCGTTCCAGTAGTGACCTGTCCGCCGAATTTTTCTTCAGTCTGGTCATCATTGAAAACGCCAGAGAGGATTTTGACCTGATCGGGCTCGCGGCGCTGCGTCACGAAACGGGATGTACCCGGCTTGCGCAGGTCCAGATATTTCTGGATGTCTTCCACATCGACGCGCACGCCGCCCGGACATCCGTCAACCACACAGCCAATAGCTGGACCATGGCTTTCGCCCCAGGTTGTAACCCGAAAAAGATGACCGAACGTGTTATGCGACATGTGACCTGGCTACCGTGCTGATTTCCGGTCAATCCATAATGGCATGAGCGCGCACTGGAAAGGTGCCGACGTCTTTAATTTTCGGCGGTACAGCGGAAAACAGGAAGCCGTCATGCGGCAGTTCGGCCAGATTGGTCAGATGTTCGACAATCGGTATCTCAGCGCCGAGCAGAATTGAGTGCACAGGGCGCTCGCCTTCATCCACATTATCGATGTTGAAGCTATCGATCCCGACCAGCGCGGCGCCTTCATCGCGCAACCATGCGGCGGCCTCGCGGCTGAGGAAGGGATGATCTTCGAAATACGCGTCTGTGCCGAACTTGTGCGACCAGTCCGTGCGAATAAGAACGGCTTTGCCTTCGACCTTCAAATGCTCGAACCATGAAAGCCCGATATCGCGGTTAGGCGCGGCCGTTACATTCACGCACAGCGCTTCAACGGATGATACGCGCTCAAGGCTCAGCCCGCACATATCATGCCCCTCACGACAGCGGTGGCGTGGCACATCCAGATACGTTCCGGTGTTTCCGTGAATGGAAATCCACTGCATGGAAAACTCGGTGCCTTCGGCATACTTCCCATGAGATTTCTCAAAGCTCATCCAGTCACAGATGATGGGCGCTGGCAGGCCTTTATAGGTCACCATGCCTTCTTCGATGGAGTGCGAGAGGTCGATATATCGCGGCATAATCCGTTCCTTCAGGCTTGTCCTTGTGTGGAACCGCGCACACATTCAGTCAAGGCGGCAGCATCGCAGGAAACCTCACATGTCCGACAAGAAAATTGATGACCTCATTCCGGCGTCTCCGGACTATCAGGATCAAAAGAATGCGCCAGAGGACGATCACGTGTTCTTCGCAAAGGAGAACCCGTTCGACCTGTTCGCAGTCTGGCTGGAAACGGCTGTGAAATCCGAAGTGAATGATGCGAACGCCATGTCTCTTGCCACAGTCGATGCCGACGGACTGCCGAATGTTCGCATGGTGCTTTTGAAGAGCGCCGATCAGGACGGCTTTGTCTGGTACACTAATCTTGAGAGCGCCAAAGGCGGCGAGTTGACCGGCCAGAAAAAGGCCGCGCTATGCTTTCACTGGAAATCGCTGCGGCGGTCCGTGCGCGTTCGCGGTGAGGTCGAGCTTGTCAGCGATGAAGAGGCTGATGCCTATTTCCAGTCCCGCGCGCGTGACAGCCGCATCGGCGCATGGGCCAGCGAACAATCCCGCCCGATGAAGGGGCGCTTTGCTCTCGAAAAACGTGTGGCGCAGTATGCGACCAAGTTCGGCCTCGGCAAAGTGCCGCGTCCGCCGCACTGGTCAGGGTTCAGGCTAAAGCCGGTTGAGATCGAGTTCTGGCGTGACCGCCCATTCCGTCTGCATGACCGTCTGGTGTTTCGTAGAGAGAATGAGGACGCACCATGGACCCCGACACGGTTATTTCCCTAGCGCTCAATCGCCCATTCCAGCGGTTCCGGTAGATCAAAGGCTGAATAGTCGATTCGGATAGTTCTACGCCGCGCACTGGATTTTGATTTTCCCGATCGGTGCAGGATTAGGCTGTTGCACGCGAGCAGATCGCCAGCCTCGCATTCGCCCGTGTCGATCTCACAACCTTCGGCAACTTCTCTGGCATTCCCAGCGGGTACGAAGCCAGACAGATGGCTGGCTGATGCAATCTGCATTGCTCCGTTCTCAACGGTCAGGTCATCAAGATGGATCCGAATGAAAAGGCTTTTCTCGAAGGCTTCTATCGGTGGCTCGCAGTGCCAGTAGTCGCTTTGTTTTGTCCACGCAGAAAAGCCGGCGAGACCGTGTCTGTGTCGAACCGCAATGACGCGGTCCTGATGCCATGGCACCAGCCAGTTCTGATCATTTGATTTATTGAAGACCGTGACACGAACCGGGTGGACTTCAGGCAGCAATTTGTCCGCTAAAGCCCCGACGGTTCCTGTGGGCGCAAGCAGATCCTTGATGCCATCTAGTCTGACGTGCCGTGTGCCCGCGCCGCCATGGTTTTCGTCCACCCAATTCGCCAGACGCAAAAGCTCGGCGGGCGATAAAGCCTGCCGAGCCCAATGATAGCCTTTTGTGACAAAATCGGTGCTCAAGATGAGCAGATTTAATCAGCGACCGACCGGATTTTCAATCACCACGGACGCACCGGCTGGAATGCCAAGTTCGGAAAAGCTGTAAACCAGCTCAACGCCTTCCGGCATGAGGGCGCGGCAATGGTCTTCGCGTTCTCGTTCGAACTCGACATAGAATGTGTTGTGGTCTTCGCGGTCCACATCGACACCATAATAGGATTTGTCTGTGCAACCGTTCGATGGGACGCGTACGGTGACGGTGTCGCCAGAGACATCTGCGCTGTAGACGCGATCATCATGGGATGAGTAGTGAGAGCTATAGCCGTCTGAGTCGGCATCGATGATGACACAGCCAGCGGCGAGGAGTGCAGCGCCTGAAATGGCTGCGAGGGTGATGAGTTTCATGACGGAGGTCCGTATTGTTTTGCGATAAAGTGCATATCGCAAAACAATAATAGTTCGTCAAGTAACAATACCAGAAAAGTGCATCAGAACTGAAAACGATTGCCGAAGCGGACGACAAACTGGCTCTGGACGGATTCAAACTCTTTCGGAAATTCTTCATAGTCGACAACGGCACCGTGGCCGAGCGACACAAAGACCTCGGTTTCAGGGCGGACTTCCCAGCGCAGTCGGCTGAAAATCGACATGCCTTCAGAGATATTGTCGTACTGGATTTGCGTATTCACAGAGATATCCGGCGAGAGGTTGATGACATTCTCGACCGAGTAGACCTGCACAGTGACATCTCCATTCGGCACTGAAATCTGGTCGCGGTCATACTCCAGTTTCAGGCTCCAGTATGGAGACGGCTGGAAGTTTGTCGCGAGCCTCACCTTCAGACGTTCACCGCCGAAATAATCCTGAACCCGAATCTCTGAATTTGTGCCATAGGGCCGTGTGAAGGACGATCGGATCGATGCTGATGCCCCGTCATTATGGTATTCGCCTGCAGGGATGATAATGCCGCGTGGCAGCGAGAATGGCGTATTCACGACTTCCAGATTCTCGAATACAGAAAACTTGAACTCGTCCGTGGCGCTGTTCACGAAATCAAAGTTGAATTGGTTACGCCGCGTTTCCAGATTTCCATCGAGGTCCGTAATGTAGCTATGCTCGGTGCCTATCTGCCAGTATTGAAGCCAGCTATCTGTCTGGCGGAAACGGCGATGCCAGCCGGCGCGGCTATCCTGTGTGCCTGGACGATTCACAAAGCCGAGGGCCGGGCGGTACTCCTCGCCAATCTCGCGGAAGGAAACATTCCAGCCCCATTTATCGTTCGGATACTGAACGAGCACGCCATAGGAATCGTCTTCAACGTCATCAGACTGGCTGCGCAGATAGAATGCTGTAGCCTGCAACAAGCCGCCGCCCATGAAGTTACGGTCGCGGTAGATGAAGTCTGTGCCGAGCACGGTGTTATCTGTCAGGCCGCGCGGATCGCCATTGGTAGCAATAAAGCCGAGGCGGGAGTTGTCGAGCACATCGATGCTGACACGGCCGACCGAGAGGGTTTGCTCTTCAATATTGGCAGCGCTGCCCATTCGAGTTGTCAGAAGGCCTACCTCGACACCGTTCAGCTCGCCGCTGAGCTTGATGCCGCCCTTCATGTCCACCTGAGTGCCATCAACGATACCAATGCGACGCGAGAAGAATGGCTGGCCGTTGGACTGGCCACGGCCGAAAGTCTGGCCCGCAAATTCGAAAACAGCGGCATCCTGAAGGAAGAAGTCACGCGTCTCTGGCAGGAAGATAGAAAAGCGACCTGTATTGATCTGACGGGCATCGAGCGGTGTGTCAGAGAAGTCGGCGTTTAGCGTTAGGAGACCGGTGAGTGACGGTGTGAATTTGTAATAGATATTGGCGCTTGGTGCGAAGATCAGATCATCATCGCGTGGGCGTTCCCAGTCGCGGCTCGCTTCAATCTTTCCAAGGACTTCAATATCCAGCCCCATGCCTTCTTCGATGTCACTAATTCCGGTGAGCCGGCCCGGCTGGCGAAAGTCGAACGGCATAACGCCCGGATCAATCGAAGCCCAGCGGATCTGCTCATTCTTGTGAGCCAGCTCGCGCGTGATGAGGAGGCCCCAGCCTTCTTCTGACTCCGGGTCAAAGCTGATGGAGCGGAACGGAATTTCGATTTCAGCCGTCCAGCCATCGTCAGTGACCCGTCCGTCTGCGGCCCAGATCGTGTCCCAGGCGACGATGGGCGGGCCACCGCGTTGCAGGATACGGTCGAGACGCGCGCCAGCAGCGTTCACATCAAAGCCGAAGCCGCCAAGACCGGTGTTGAACGGATCGATATAGAATCGCAGCATGTCATCGCGCCAGACCTCACCGTCGCGTTCCATAATGCGAGTGATGATCTGATCGGGATTACTATCGAAAGCGTGAACGGCGACATAGAGCGCGTTCTCATCGTACGCCATGTAGACGATGGTTTCTTCTGTCGGCGTGCCCACAATAGGTTCTACGGAATAGAAGTCCGTGATTTTTGTCGCCTGTGTCCAGATCGGATCTGAGAGGTCGCCATCAATGGTCGGGGCAAGATCAGGGGAGACACGCGCAGGAGCGACGCTCGGTACATAATTCGGAAAATCAGGGAATACGGCTTCCTGTGCGCTGGCTACACCGGTAATACCGAACGCCAGGCAGCCGAACAGAAAACTCTTACAAAACGACGCCAATATCCTCGCCCCTCATACATCTTATGCCCGTCGTTTTAGACAACCGCACCACCAGTGCAACAAGATAATGAGAGTTAACTACACAAATTGGTCTCTGAAGCAGTCCTCAGGGATGAACCGCCCTGATTTTCATCAATAGTTGCGCATTAAATGTCGTAGTCCGCTGCGTTCCAGCCCGGATCTGGATACTGCGGATCCATGTCTTCGAGCGCGCCGCGAACGATTCGTGCAATCATTGCATTGCGCCGAGACTTGGAGTCAGACGGCACAACATACCATGGCGCGTGCTCTGTGGAGCAACGCTCTACCATGTCGTCATAGGCATCCATAAACTCTGGCCAGAGCTTTCGGTCCTCAAGGTCGCCCGGGTTGAACTTCCAGCGTTTATGAGGCTCGTCGAGGCGGGATTTGAGGCGCTCTGCCTGCGTCTCCGGAGAGATGTGCAGCATGAATTTCAAAATGCGTGTGCCGTTCTCGGTAAGGTGTTTTTCGAACTGGTTGATCTGTTCGTAGCGCTTCTCGATGTCGTCCTTTGGCGCGAACCCGCGCACTTTTACGACCAGCACATCCTCATAGTGAGAGCGGTCGAATATCCCGATATAACCTTTGCGCGGCACTCGCTGGTGCACGCGCCAGAGATAGTCATGAGAGAGTTCGAGGTCGGTCGGCTTTTTGAAGGCGGCGACCTGAAGACCCAGCGGGCTGGTATAGGCAAAGACAGAGCGCATCGTGCCGCTCTTGCCCGAGGTATCAATGCCTTGCAGCACGACAAGCAGGGCGCGCTTTTGTTCGGCGTAGAGAATATCCTGAAGCCGGTCGATCTCGCGTGCGTCTTCTTCGCAGCTGGCGCGGGCCGTGTGTTTGTCGTCGAACAGTTTTTCGTCGCGCGTGGCGCAGTCCTTCAGTTTGAAGGTTTTGCCGGGCTCTGCAATCAGACGCTTTGCAACGTCCCTACTGGATGGAATCTCGATACTCATGACGCCAGTAAGACGTGAATTCGCCCTGACAGCAAATGGTTTTGCCGTCAGGGCGCGAAATGCAGTCTAGCAGACGTTACGGTTCTGGTTGCTGCCCTGACACCATGCGGCGCGGTAGCGGTCACGGGTTTGCTGAGATGCTTGCGCGGATGACAAGACGGGCGAAGAGCTTGGCGTCGGGCCAGAGTTCGTCGTGTAGCTCGGTGCGCGTGACCCGTATTGCTGCTGATAGCGTGCAGCGGCCGCGCCAGCGGCGTTTGTATCGCCGCCAAATGTGCCCTCAAGGCCGGTGCCGCGCGCCGATAGTTGTGAATTCACAAATGACGAGACCTGTCCGGACGGGAACCAGTAGGCCAGAACATAGAGGTCCTGAGTATTGATGGTCGACATCGCACCCGCATTGTTAGCAGTAAGCACGGCGCGTGAGGCGAGATCCGTAGAGCGGTACTCGTGTACTGCACGGTTCACGGCATCGGCATAGCGACCAGAGCGGATGAGCCCATCAATATCGCTGTTACGCTGCTGCTGTTGAGCCTGATAAGCGGCGAGTTCAGCAGCCTGAGTGCGTATCCAGTTCGTCAGATACTGCCCGTACTCACAATGGTTTTGCTGACCACCACGACAAGCACGTGTGTATGCCTGCGCCGCAAGTTCATACTCTTCGAGCATCATATAGATATAGCCTACATTACCGCAGGATGCTGGGACGCCCTGATTGCAGTTCAGCTGGTTGTAATAAATGCCGCGCTGTGCATCGAAGCCAGGAGATTCCGGATTTCCGTAAACCGCTTCGGCCATCTGACAGTAGAGACGGTCGTACGCGTCTGCGCAGACACGCTCTGCCATCGGGCCAGCGCGCGAAAAGTCGACATGCCCGGGATGTTCGCCTGCGCGACCATCATATGCGATCGCGGCGCCGTCCTTACATGCTGGAATGTTTCCTGCCTCGCAGCCTTCTTCCATCATATCGAGACCGCGTCCGATATCCCGAAAGCCGAATTGAGGGAGGATCGCGACGTCATAGGCATACTGGCAGCCATCGTAATGGCCGACCGAGCAGGCGCGTTCGAAATTATCGAGTGCCGCGCTGCGGTCCTGACGGATATTGCCTTCGCCGTAGAGTTGCCAGCGCCCGACATAGAAACAGCCATCTGGCACACCCAGCTCACAGGCGCGTATGAAATACGGAAGGGCGTTTTGCTTGTTATTCGGAGCTATCTCTGCGCCCGCATAGAAACAGCCTTCAGCATTTCCGGACTGACAGGCTCGAACATTGTTGGCCGACTGGGCTTCAGCCGACGAAAATGCAGGCGCGAGCATCGTCATCGCTACGCAGAAGGCCGCGCCAGCTAAATACTTGAATACAGACATAATATCCCCAGAACACATTATCGATAATGTAGACTGCCGGATAATTATCCATTTTGCGTCCCCTGAACAGGGGAGGGTTGCATTTCCACTGCATTCGCGAAGACGTTGGACGCGACAGCCAAGAAAAAAGCCGCCCGGTAATCCGAACGGCTTCTTCGAAATCGATGTTCTGTCTTCTTATGAAGAGTAGAATTCGACGACCAGGTTAGGTTCCATTTTCACTGGGTATGGAACGTCAGAAAGCTCAGGAATACGAACGAATGTCGATTTCATAGCTTTAGGGTCGAGGTCGATGTACTCAGGAACGTCACGCTCAGCAGAGCCGAGAGCTTCCAGAACCAGCGCCATGTTTTTCGCACGGTCACGGAGTTCAACAACGTCGCCTGGCTTCAGGCGGTAGGACGGAATGTTCGTGCGAACGCCGTTTACTTTGACGTGTGCGTGGTTCACGAACTGACGCGCTGCGAAGATTGTAGGAACAAACTTGGAGCGGTAGATGAACGCGTCGAGGCGGCACTCGAGGAGACCGATCAGGTTCTCTGCAGTGTTGCCCTTACGACGAGCTGCTTCGTCATAAGTTTTGCGGAACTGCTTCTCGGTGATATCGCCGTAGTAACCTTTAAGCTTCTGCTTCGCCATCAGCTGTGTACCGAAGTCCGACATTTTCGAACGACGAGCTGCACCGTGCTGACCCGGGCGAGATTGACGCTTGTTTACTGGAGACTTTGCGCGGCCCCAGATGTTTTCGCCGACGCGACGGTCAATTTTGTATTTTGCACTATGTCTGCGGGACATGGTGTTATCCTTATTACTGACTGGGTCCGGCTTGCCACCCTACGTGGCGAGCGATCTCAACGGCGGACACCAACCACCCGTCATAGCTCCGCACCCGACTAAACGGGGCGAAGCGCGCTAAAAGCCTGAACCGGACGTGTTTGTCAACCGCCTATTGGTCCGGCGTTTCAATTGTTTGAGATCCATAGCGGATAATGAAATACAGAACACCGAAAAGCAGGCCGCCAAGCCCCCATTCCACGCCTTGATGAAGCAAGAGCGCGACAATTGTGAAAACTAGCCCTGCGACGGCTGGAATAGCCCAGATGATCATACTTTTGAGAGTCGGCTTATCGGTCATGTCATTGAAATATGCGAGGCTTAGTCTGAGAGCAATGGGACGCGAACTGAATGCTGACCTGATATTCGCTTTATGGGCGGACGGATATTGAATTTCAGTGCACTTGGAGGAAGAAATGTTTTCAGAAAAAAGACTTATAACCATAGAATTCGTTGCCCGTACGCTCATGGCGTTGATTCTGATTACCGCAGGAACCAGCAAATTCTTTAGTTCTGGCGGGTTCGCAGATTATTATTCAGGCCAGTTCAGCAACGAGGATCTACGTATTACACTGCCTGGTGCGTTAACTGGGCTGTATCTGAGCATTATACCGTTCATTGAAGTTGTACTTGGTTTGGCGCTTTTGTTCGCTACCTTAAAACCCTGGACTATTTATGCTTGGTACATGTTCATGGCATCACTTCTGGTGGGACACTACATTTTACAGGAATGGTCTGAAGTAAATCAGATGCTCGACTATTTCTTCCTGGGTTTCATCTGCCATCTACTGCCAACATTCTCGATTAGTCGACTTAAACAAATAAATGAAAATCATTCGTCTCTTTGAATGCGGGCTTTGCCACGACCAATCGCGAGGGCTTTAATGGCACCGCGGAAGGTACGTGTTTCCTGCGCGGTCCAACCTGAACGAGTGAACGCGTTGCGAAGGTTCTGAACCATCACGTCTTTCTTCTGTGCAGGAAAGAAGAAGCCTGCGCGTTCGAGTTCGTCTTCGAAATGCTCCATCATGCCAATAAGCTCTTTGCGATCGGCCGGAATGTCGACGCCGGTGACCTCATCGCTGGCTTCAGCATCTGCAAAGGCATGGGCGAATACGCCAACGGCCTGAGCCAGATTGAGGGACGCAAACTCGCGGTTCACCGGATAGGTCAGGATTGCATCGCACATGACAACGGCGTCGTTCGGGAGGCCTGATTTTTCAGCGCCGAACAGGACGCCTGTCTGGCCCGCAGCTTTCATCAGAGCGTCGACGCCCGTGCGGGTGGAATGTACCGGCTTTTCCATACCGCGCTGGCGGGCGGTCGTCGCCAGCAGGAAGTGGAGGTCTGAAACCGCCTCATCCAGCGTCTCATAAACCGTAGGTGTGACAACGCCGCTCTCGAAAGCGCCTGCAGACATGGTCTCTGCTGCAGGGTTTGGCCAGCCGTCGCGCGGGGCGACGATGCGCAGATCCGACAGACCGAAATTCCCCATAACGCGCGCCGCAGCGCCGATATTCTCGCCCATTTGAGGGCCAACAAGGATGATTGCAGGCGTGTTCTTTGTCATGTCAGCCTTTTTCTGCATTAAGCGCGGCTTGTCCAGTTGTTGCCGCCGGTTTGCCTGTGGTGAGCAGGCCAATCCCAACGGATGTGAGGATCAGTGCTCCCAGATGTGGCAGACCAAAGCTTTCGCCGAGAACGAAGACAGCGAGCATGGATGTTGCGACAGGTCCGACATTGCCAATGGCGCTTGTCGGGCCTGAGCCGAGACGGGCAATGGCTTCGGAAAGCATGAAGCTCGGCAGCACTGTGCAGAAGGTAGCGAGCAGCACGCCATAGGCAATGATCAGCCATGTGAAGTCCGGCATATCTCCGCTTATGGCGATGACACTGGAATGCGCCATGATGGTCGCTCCGGCAGCTGTCATAGCAATGCTGGTGAACAGTGCGGAGCCAAGTGCTGTAATAACCGGTTTTGCCGCTGTCACATAAATGGCGAACAGAATGGCAGCGCTGAACACCAGAAGGCTTCCGAAGATTATGTGATCGCCCTGCTGGGAGAACTCGCGCCCGAACAGAAGAAAGACGCCAGCATAGGAGAGGGCGAGCGCCAGCATATGCCGGATGGTGAGCGTTTCTTTCAGGAAGATCGCAGCCAGTACCGCGACAATTGTCGGATAGGTGAAGAGGATTAGCCGCTCCAGCTGTGCAGAGGTATATCGCAGCCCCTGAAAATCGAGCCAGGTGCATAAATGGTAGCTCATTATGCCAAGGCCTGCCGCGAGCAGTACCGTTCGCAGTTTGGTGCTGGCCAGACGCTTTCGGAACGAGAAAAAGCCGACTGCCAGAAAGGCGGGCAGTGAGAAGCCCATGCGAAGAAGCATCATCTGCTCCACTGTACTGCCTTCATCCAGCGCAAGCTTCAGCACAATCCCTTTCGCGCCGAAAAGAATGGTACCGATAATGGCAAAGCCGAGGCCGGTCAGACGGTAATGGTCGTGTCGCATTGAGGCGAGGCATTAGGCCTCGGCTCGTCAGTTGGCAATGCCGGATGACGGTGAAGTGAACTTGTCTGAATCAAGGAGCTGGAACAGGTCATCATTGCTTAAAAAGTCATTCCAGCGGGCTACGACCTGACCGGACTTGCCGAACAATATGATCGCGTTGGTTTCCAGATTGCAGCCTTGCTCGCGGGCTTCGCGCTTGCGCCCGGTGAGATTGAGCGACATGACCTGGCTCATTGGGCCGAACGCGGTTGAGACGTGCGTGGCGGCGCGCGCCTCGGAGAATTCGGCGACTGTGACCTGCCGCTCTGCGTAGCCAGCCCAATTGATCTGGTTCAGCTGGGTGTGTGCGAAATCCTCATCACCGAAATTACAGATGACGAGGCGGACCGGATCGTTGGAGAAGTCTCGTAGAATAGGACCGGCCTTGGGCAAGTCCGAAACGGCGGCGATAGCAATCGTGCCCGCCAGTATGAGTGTTTGAAAAGCCACCTGAAATCGTCTCCCTGACCGGACGCTAACCCAGCATGCCGGAGCATAACAGGTGGCTGATCATTTAATTTTGCGTCTGCTACGCGTTACGTGCCAGCTGGCCGCCATCTACACGGATCGCGACGCCATTCATGAAGGAAGACGCTGGCAGCACGCAGTTAAGCGTGATGTTCGCAACTTCTTCAGGATAGCCATAGCGGCGCAGCGGTACGCGGCGCTTGGCGAAGATCGTCTTGTGATCGTCCTGAATGCCTTCGGTGATGCCAGTGTGGATCGGGCCCGGGCAGACAGCATTCACGGTGATGCCTTTCGCGCTGAGTTCGACAGCCATAGCCTTGGTGAGGCCGATAACGCCGTGCTTGGCGGCGACGTATGGCGAGTTTAGCGCGGTCGCGCCGAGGCCTTCAGTCGAGGCGATGTTCACAACGCGGCCTTCGCCAGATTTGACGAGATATGGCAGTGCCGCGCGAACCATACGCTGATGCGCTGTCAGCATGACATTGATGGAGCGGTTCCAGACTTCATCATACTCGTCTGCTTCAAACGGTACGAGATGAGCAAAGCCTGCATTGTTCACCACGATGTCCAGACCACCAAAGCGTTCAACAGTCGCGGCGACCGTAGATTTGATTGCGCCATGGTCGCCTACGTCGAGGGCAAGGCCAAATACATGATCAATGCCAGCGGCTTTGATCTCTTCAACGACGACGTCGACTTTTTCCTGAGATAGGTCGGTGACGACAACGTTTGCGCCTTCGCGCGCAAACAAATGCGCCGTGGCACGGCCCATGCCAGATGCTGCGCCCGTTACGATTGCTGTTTTGCCTTTGATGGACCGGCTGAGTTCGCGATACGGTTCCATGATTGTCTCCCCTGAGCTAGCTGTTTAGTTGCGAACCTTATCCGTGAGTTTTTGAGCAATTGGCAAGAGAGGAGTGATTGGTTCAATCGCTCGAGCACCACTCAATGCATGAGAGACGCGCGTACAATTTGCTTTACCGTCAGTGTGACGTGCGATATTTTTAGTTTATGAGAAGAATGAACCGGTGCTCAAGGTTGTTGAGTAAATCACGCAAGAAACCGCTCGTCAGCGCAACACTGTGTCTGTTTCTTGTCGCTGTAAGTTTCGCCGTTATCGGCCGGATCATTAGTATTCATATTATTATGCACGAGATGTGCGATCCGCTCATATTCATGGGACGGCTACCGGAACAGGATATTTCCGGCGTTGAATGGTTCATGATTGTCGGCGGGCTTCTTCTCATTGCACAGCTGATGGTTATGTTGGGCGGTATTCTGGATAAGCGTTTCGGTTGGGTGGATTTCAGCCTCGGAACCGTGAACGTGTTATTGGCTCTGTTCTTCGTCGCGCACTGGCTGACCCTCTGGTCGTATTATAGTCCGCAGCATCCGGCATCCCGATTTGTCGACTCAGTGTTGCTGAGCAGTCGATTCGTAAGAATAAAGCCAATTGAATTGGGATATTCCGAATTTCGATCTCCGGCTGACGATCCGAATTGGGAAGTTTATGAGCCTATGCGCTATTCTGCGGGTTCTGCAGACCTCTCGATTGATGCGCCATCAGTCTACCAGCACCGTGCATCTGGTGTGCTGGCATCGCGTGAGATCGTATTTCAGTGTTTACCGGCGCATATTCAAATCGTAAATGCCGAGCGCCTGATTGCGACCGGGGTTATTGTGGGAGACCGAGATCTCAACCTCGGTACAGGACCGCAGTATGACTGGGTCTATCGGGACACTGAATGGCGGATAGTGTATGCGCCGGCGCATTCAAACACGCCCGCAGGGGCCGCGCTTCTCGAGGAATACCGCCAGAATCCTTCTCCGATAACGCGCGAGGATTTCTACCAAATTCTCGGAGAAGAGGAGCGGCGCATACGGGAAGAACAGCCCGAAATGACGTTCGAAGCGTTCGTAGACGCTTATATGGCAGAGATGGAACGAAAAGCCGAACGGCGTGAGCGTCAGGCGAATTAGTAAGGCGCTCAGCAGTCCCCGCCAGCGCAGGGGCTGCTATCTTTTCAATCAGCCTAGAGGCCACACTGCTCCCGGGCGATGTCGTCACCATCAATCGCCTCGGCGACTTCAAGCGGAACATCGGTTGCAATGAGCGTCAGGCCGGCGTCGACCAATTCCTGAAATTCAGACCCGTCTCCGTCCGCCATATACTCATCGTCAAGGCGTTCACCCGGACGACCCAGCGTACCGAACGCCGCTTCCACGCCTTCATCCAGAACCCGTTCCCATGCCGCAAAATCCGGATCACGTGTGCCGGTCCAAGCGATGAGCTGAGGCTGCTGAACGCCAAGGTCGAGGAGCGTATTGACATCACGCGCGCCAAATGCGCTGGCTGTCATCATCAGTTCCGGTGCGATGCGCGCAATTTCTGCCGCTTGGCGGTCATCATATGAGATCATGATGATGTTGTTCTGTGCGCCTGCCGCGCGGACAGCTTCAATAATGTTACGGAAGCTTGTTGTAGGTTTCTTATCCAGCTCCAGAATGGCCCCGCTTTCAACGGCCCAGTTCAGAGCGTCTTCCAGAGTTGGAATGGCATAGCCAGTCTCATTGCCGAAATTGTCGACCAGCGTTGCCCGGCTGATTTCAGACCAGTCAAACTCCGCGACAGCGCCTTGCATGGTAGTGGTGCGGGTGAGGGTGCGGTCATGCATCAGAAAGAGCACGCCATCCTGACTTTCTGCGATGTCGATCTCAAAGACGCGCACATCATTATCATAGCCATATTGAAGCGTCTCGATTGCATTCTCCGGATAGAACTCATACGGGCCGCCGCGATGTGCAGCGATAGCCGTACCGTTATTCTCGCGCAGGCAGTCGAAGATTTCCGGCAGGGACGGTCGTGCGGCAACCGGTGCCGCTGTTTCCTCGTCAGAGCTCTGCTCTACCTCAACCGGATCAACAGAAGAGACATCAGGCGATTCTACTTCACCGAAGCAGCCTGTGAGCAGGAGAGTTGCGGCGAATAGCGGTAGTGCAGCGTTTTTAAACATGATCAGAGAGCCTTGGCGATGTATATTGCGGCCTCTTTCTAACGAATATTTGTGACATGGAAAATATTCAGTGCTGCCGGGTTGCACTTTTTGTTCGTTTGACGCTTTTTAATACCCAAAAAAGATGACACATGCGTCATCATACTAAGAACACGCTATTCGAACGTCAGGGAGAGGACGATGAGCCTAATCGGCAAAATGCAGGATTGGCCGCTAACCGTAAACAAGGTTATCGAACATGCCAAAGCCAATCACGGTCACCGCCGTGTTATTTCGCGCTCGGTTGAGGGCCCGATTGTCGAGACGACATACGCAGAAATTCACGACCGTGCGAAGCAGGTTTCAAACGCGCTGAAAGGTGACGGCATCCAGCTGCACGACCGTGTTGCGACGCTCGCATGGAATACAGCACGCCACATGGAAACATGGTTCGGCGCAATGGGCATCGGTTCTGTCCTTCACACGATCAATCCGCGCCTGCACCCTGAGCAGATCGCCTGGATTGCTAACGACGCAGAAGACAAAATTCTCTTTGTTGACCTGACCTTCGTACCTTTGCTTGAAGCGGTTCAGGATCAGATGAAGACCATCGAGCGTTTCGTCATTTTCTGCGACGCAGAGCATATGCCCGACACGAAGCTTCGCAACGCTGTTCCTTATGAAGATTACATCGCGGGCCAGTCTCAGGACTGCGTATGGGGTGATTTCCCTGAAACGACACCATGCGGTCTTTGTTACACTTCTGGCACGACTGGCAATCCGAAGGGCGTTCTCTATTCTCACCGTTCAAACGTACTTCACACCTTCATCACAGGCATGGCTGATGCACTTGGTGTAACCGTCTTTGACAAAGTTCTGCCAGTCGTTCCGATGTTCCACGCGAACGCATGGGGCCTGACATTCACATGTCCTGCTGTCGGCGCTGAGATGATTATGCCGGGCGCGCAGATGGATGGTGCATCCATTTATGAGCTTCTGACGAAGTACAAAGTGACGATGTCAGCCGCGGTTCCAACTGTCTGGCTGATGCTGCTTCAGCACCTTGAAGCAAATGACCTCGATCTGCCGGATCTCGACCGTGTTGTTATCGGTGGTTCAGCGGTTCCTGAGCGTATTCTGCGCGCGTTCAAAGAGAAATTCGACGTCGATACAGCTCACGCATGGGGCATGACAGAAACATCTCCTCTCGGCACGATTGGTCAGCTCGTCCCGGAAATCCGCGATCAGGGCTGGGACAAGCATGTTGAGTACAAGCTCAAACAGGGCCGCATGCCGTTTGGTGTCGAGCTGAAAGTCGTTGATGGCGATGGTAATGAACTGCCACGCGATGGCGAGAGCTCTGGTCATCTGCTCGTACGTGGCTGCGCGGTTGTCGATACCTACTTCAAAGGTGCTGGCGCCGATGGCGGCTCTGTCCTTGATGAGAACGGCTTCTTCGATACAGGCGACGTCGCACACCTTGACCACCATGGCTACATGCAGATCACCGACCGCGCGAAAGACGTGATCAAATCTGGTGGTGAGTGGATTTCTTCCATCGATATCGAGAACATTGCGGTGGGTCACCCGAAGGTCGCTAACGCTGCAGCTATCGGTATTTATCACCCGAAATGGGATGAGCGCCCGCTTCTGATCATCCAGCTCCATGAGGGGCAGGAAGCGACGAAGGAAGAGATGCTGAAACAGCTCGAAGGCAAGATCGCTAAATGGTGGACGCCGGACGATGTTGCGTTTGTCGAGGCTATTCCGCTCGGCGCGACCGGCAAGATCAACAAGCTTGCCCTTCGTGACATGTTCAAGGACTACAAACTGCCAACTGCGTAAGCAGGACGCCGTTTGTGTCGGAGCCTTACGTGAAGTCCATTCTGATAACGGGAGCCAGCGCGGGGATTGGTAAAGCCACCGCGCAGCTCTTCCTCGAGCAGGGTTGGACTGTCGGGCTTCTGGCGCGTCGCGGGGATGCGCTGGCAGAAATAGCTGCCAGTCATCCCAATGCACATGCACTTGAGTGCGATGTGACCGATCATGATGCCGTCGACGCCGCGTTCGATAAATTTGTCGAAGCAGCAGGACGGCTTGATGTGCTCTTCAATAATGCCGGTCGGGGCGCGTTTCCGGCCACGATCGACGAGATTTCGCCGGAGACATGGCTCTCCGTGGTGGATGTGAACCTGAATGGTATGTTCTGGTGCGCACGGGCCGCTTTCCGACATATGCGGCAGCAGTCGCCTCAGGGTGGCCGGATCATCAATAACGGTTCGATCTCGGCGACGACGCCGCGTCCCGGCGCGACGCCATACAACGCTACCAAACACGCTGTGACGGGCCTTACCAAATCACTCGCTCTGGACGGTCGCCCGTATTCAATTGCCTGCAGCCAGATTGATATCGGCAACGCGGCGACAGAAATGACCGTGCGTATGGCCAAAGGCGTGCCGCAAGCAGATGGTAGCCTGAAGCCGGAGCCGACCATGGCCGTAGATGACGTTGCCAGCTCTGTGCTGCACATGGCGAATTTGCCTCTTGAGGCAAACATACTTTCTATGACTGTAATGGCGACGAACATGCCATTTGTGGGGCGGGGCTGATCCGCGCCTGATCTGTTCATCTCAGCAGCGGAGGTCCTTACGTGACACTTTCTAGACGCCGTTTCGGACAATTAGGAGTGGCTGCCGGTTTGACCGGCCTGATCGCGCCTCAAATGGCATCGGCCCGCGATGACGAACTGACCGCGATGGCTGCGGGAGCGCAACCCATCTCTCCGCTCGAGCATGAGGCGCGTATCGCAAAAGCGCAGGTGCTGATGCAGCAGCAGGGCGTTGATGCGCTCGTGCTGGAGGCAGGCTCTGCGCTCGTCTACTTTACTGGTATTCGCTGGTGGCGCTCGGAACGGTTCACAGGCGTGGTAATCCCTGCTGAGGGGACCCCGATAGTCGTCACTCCGTACTTCGAAGAGCCGTCTGTGCGTGAAAGCGTCAAAGTGGAAGTCGACGTGCGAACCTGGCACGAGCATGAAAACCCGTTCGCGCTGGTCGCGGGGATTCTGAGTGATGCCGGTCTGAGTGAAGGCCAGGTCGCGATTGAAGAGACGGTGCGTCACTTCATTTCAGACGGGATCGCGCAGGCGGCGCCGTCTTTTGAAATGGTGTCGGGTATGAGCGTCACCCGAGGCGTTCGCATGTTCAAATCGCCTGCCGAAATCGCCCTGATGCAGACAGCCAACAACATCACGCTGGCGGCTTACCAGCATATCTATCCGCGTGTCGAGCTAGGGATGAACCAGTTCGATATCTCTAACCTGATGAGCGAAACCACCCGCAGGCTCGGCGGAAACGTGGAGTTCTCAATGGTCTTGCTGAACGAGGCGAGCGCCTATCCGCATGGTACGGGTTCAGCGCAGGAAGTTCGCGAGGGCTCCGTCATTCTGATGGATTGCGGCTGCGGCGTGCATGATTATGAGTCGGACATTTCACGTACATGGGTGTTCGGCGAGCCAACTGCGAAGCAGCGTCAGGTCTGGAACACGGTGAAACGCGGGCAGGAACTTGCGCTGGAAACCGCGCAAGTCGGCACCCCGGCAGGGCAGGTGGATACAACTGTGCGCGCCTTTTCTATGGACCGGGCTATCAAACGCCGGGGCTCTCCCATCGTCTTGGCCACGGCATTGGCCTAGATGGGCACGAGCCTGTAAACTTCGTTATGGGTGAGGACACTCCGCTTGCGCCGGGCATGTGTTTCTCTAACGAGCCGGGGATTTATATCTTTGGTGAGTTCGGAGTGCGCCTCGAAGATTGTCTCTATATGACGGAGGACGGTCCGCGCCTGTTCAGCGAGTTTTCGCCATCAATCGATGCGCCGTTCGGCTGATTTAGTTCGCTATTGACCTTGTTCACCTGCGCCCCAGTTCCCTCAAGGAAGGGGAGAAACATTGCGTGACAAGCCTGATTCCTGCGCTATGACTCTCTCAATCTCGGGAGTGGAGTGATAAAATGAGCAATTCTAAGAGTAAGGGCGGTATTCGCCTCGGGCTCGCATGGCTAGTGCTGTTTCTGGCGATCTTGCTGCCGTTCTGGTTCATGGCTGCAGGCCTCGGCTATAAATACGGCCTTTGGGATCTTGGAACCGCTTTGAGCACAATGACGGTAAACTGGGGGCCTAAGCTGGCAATGGGCGTGGGCGGTGCCGGTATCGTGCTGACCGTGCTCGGCCTTATCAAAGCGCCGCGTGTCAAAATCGTCATTCTGTCGCTTGCGGCTATTCTCATAGCGGGTCTTGTTCTCGGTCGCATGCAGGGCTTTCGAATGAATGCGCAGAGTGTGCCGCCAATCCATGATATCCAGACGGACTGGTCGGATCCGATTCAGTTCTCTGATGAAATGATGGAGCTGCGTGAAGGGGCGAATCCTGTGCTCGACGCGCCCACATTTGGCAGCGGTGATAACGAACGCCTTGTGTCAGAAGCGCAAGCTGAAGCCTATCCGGAAATCCGCTCACTTATTCTGCGTGCACCGGCTGACGTGACCTATTCTGCGGCGTATTCCACGCTGGATGAGCTGGGCATGGAGATCGTCACAGCTAATGAGGACGCAGGCGTTCTGGAAGCGACTTACACCTCTACCTGGTACGGCTTCAAAGATGATGTAGCGGTCCGTATCCGTCCTCAGGGCGAGGGTAGCCAGGTGGATGTGCGTTCAGTGTCCCGTGTCGGTCGTTCAGACCTCGGTGCGAATGCAGCTCGCATCAGCGCTATTCTGGAAAGCCTGTCCAGCAAGCTGGATGTTGCGGAGATGCCGTCCTAAGCGACAGCGCAGTTCAGTAAATTGAAACGCGGCCTTTCGGGGCCGCGTTTTTTATTTTGTAAGAGTGTAGACGCCGGAAACGTCCATGGAGCCGGTGACTGACACATGACCGTCTTTCACCAGATGGATCATATGGCCGAGCACTGAGTGGCAAGCCGCTGGATGCAGGCGCGAATCCACGTCTGCGTAGATTACCTTCACCATATCGGGAATGGTTGTATCGCCGGCTTTCAGGCGTTCGAGGATTGAGGCCTCACGCGCGCGGCGATGGGTAATGTAAGCCCCAATAAATCCGTCCACATCGTCCGTAATCGGTGGGCCATGCGTCGGGATGAGGGTGTCGAAGTCGCGTGCGCGGATTTTGTCGAGGCTTTCGAAATAGTCTCGCATATCGCCGTCCGGAGGAGATATTACTGTCGTTGACCAGCCCATGATATGGTCGCCGGAGAACAGAGCGTTTTCTTCTTTTAGCGCAAAGCAGAGATGGTTCGATGTGTGTCCGGGAGTTTCGACCGTTTCCAGCGTCCAGCCTGGGCCTTCCAGAACGTCGCCATCATTCAGTTCGACTTGTGGTTTGAAGCCATGGTCGGAACCGGCATCCATCTGTACAGCGGATTCTTCATGGCGCGGAGCGGGTTTGCCATAGACTTTGCAACCTGCCCATTCGGCGAGCGGATGGGCGAGAGGAGAGTGATCCATATGATGGTGGGTGACAATAACATGGCTGACCGTTTCGCCCTCGAGCGCCTTTTTGAGCGCATCAAAGTGTTCTGACGTGTCAGGGCCGGGGTCGATGACCGCGACGGTGTCGCGGCCGACGATATAGACGCCGGTGCCGGTAAAGGTGAACGGGCCGGGATTGTTGGCAATCACACGACGTACGAGGGGGCTGATCTCTGTTACGGCGCCATAGTTAAAGTCCATGTCGCGGACAAACGGGATCTGGCCAGCCATAAGGCCCCCTTTCAACGTGTTTCGAGTTTATTTCGGTCCGTATGATGCACGGAATTTACGTGCCATGTAACGTGTAGAGCGCAGTTTTTGGCCAAGTGGCATGGCAACAGGCGGGCCCATATCTGTCTTGTTGGCGTCAACAATATAGATGCGGCCGTCACGCTTGTCGCGCAGCACATCAACACCGCCCCAGTCGAGGCCCAGCTCGGTTGCAAAGTTTTTGATGACCTCAATTTCTTCCGCAGAGAAGACAGCTTGCGGTGAGGTGAGGGTCACATCGGTGTTTTCATTGAGGAAGCGACGGCTTAGCGGGCGGCGTTTGCGGAAGACGATCGTCGGCTCGCCGCCGACCAAGGTCGTGCGCAGATCTTCTACCAGATCGCCATCAATGGAGTTATCGACGAGGCGCTGATAGCTCTTGCCTTCAATCGGCTCCATCGGCCCTTGAACGATACGGCCGTCGTGGGCTGCGTTGATTTCTGACTTTTCAACCATGAAGCCGTCATAGTCGGATGGATCAACGGCCAGATCATAGCCCGCAACGCGGGTGAACGTGGATGCGACCAGAGACTTGGAAACGTCGTTGCAGCCGAAATTGATGAATTTCACCGGATGGGACACGTCAGGCTTATCGGCATCGCAAAGGGTCGAATCATCAAAGTGGAAGATCACGTCAGCTTTGTTGACGTCTTTTTCGATAATCGCGCCGGCGGCATGCATGACCGGCCAGATGAAGTACCACGGACGTGGCCGATCAGGCAGAAAAGCGATTCGCGGCGCACGATGGCCTTGAATACGCTGCCAGATGCGCCAGCCTTGCGCGAGCGAGTAAAAGCTCATCCATGTCAGGATGTCGTTCACCAGACCGAGATTGAAGGGAACGGTGTGCCCTGTCTTTTTTACCAGAACGCCGCCATCCTGAATTTTAAAGTCTGAAAGCCAGTTCTTACTCATACCCGTTTTCCCGTCGGCAGCTTTGCGCTGCTTTGTAATCTACTCATGCGCGTTGCGCTTTTTCAGCGTCTTTGGCGCAGGCTTTGCGTAGATGCAATCGCATCTATCGTTAAAGCCAGAATGGGACATTCTCGTGACAGACAAAATCACACCTGTTTTCTTTCGCGTGATCCGTCCGTTTGCTGCGGCACTTATTGGCCTTGCCGTCGTGCAGGCCATGGCAGCACCGAGTTCAGCTCCGCCCAACGCAAGCGTCCCCTCTGTCACCATTCATATCCCAGCTGGGTAAAGGTGCAATCTTTACAGTGCAAAAAGCGCTTCGAGCGCTGGTCTGTGTGGTGACAAATCATAGCCGCCATTCATAGCTGCGGTCAGGATATCATTGACGGGCATCGCCTTATCCAGTGCCACGGCATACGCCCACAGAGTGGTTGAACGTGTGCCGGAACGACAGAATGCCAGCACTTTCTGACCTTCATGAGCTTTCAGGACTTCCAGCGTCGCTTTGACATCGCTCATTTGTGGTGGCGCGGTGATCGGAATGTGAACGAAGGGCAGCTGGTTTGCATCTGCGCGGTCTTTGATCAGTGCGGTCGCCGGTTGGTCAGGAGTTTCGCCATCAGGGCGATTCATGATGATGGCTGCGAATCCTTCGCTGGCTGCAGCATCGATTTCGTCTGGTTCGATTTGAGGCGCGGCATAAAAATGATCGGTGATCTTACGAAAATTGTGCACGATCTGACCTCCACATGAGTGTTATCTGCGGAAATCCTGATGCCAGTCTTGTCGATCAAGGTAAACCCATGCCAGATAGGCCGCTCACAGAATCCCGGCTGGGCGTATTTAATCAGCTTTCCGAAAATCTGAGTGGAGTACCAAGTTTCATCGTGCCTCGATTTCTCTCACGTATTTCTCTGCCTTTCATTCTGAAACGGCTGCTGATCGCGATTCCGACGCTGTTTGTCGTGATCACGGTCGCGTTTTTCATGATGCGCGCCGCGCCAGGCAGTCCGTTCAGCAACGACCGCCGTCTTGAGCCAGCGGTCGAAGCGCAGATTCTTGCCGTTTATGGTCATGACCGTCCGCTGCATGAGCAGTATCTCACATATCTGGGAGATGTGGTGCGTGGAGATTTCGGTCCGTCGCTCCGCAACAAGGATAAGACCGTCTCCGAACTGATTGGCGAAGGTCTGCCTGTCAGTGCGACTATCGGCGGCCTCGCTATGTTTTTCGCCTTCGTCGTTGGCGGTGGTCTCGGGATTATATCGGGGCTGAAGCAAAACTCGGCGGTGGATTACGGATTAATGGGGGTGGCCACGCTGGGCATTTCCATTCCGTCCTACGTGGTCGGCCCTGTTGCGGCTCTTGTGTTCGGGGTGTGGATACCGATCTTTGCGCCCGGCGGGCTCGATCTGGGGCGCATGACGCCATACACGATCACATTGCCGGTTATCACGCTGTCGCTTTATTATATCGCAGGCATTTCGCGGATTATGCGCGGCAGCATGATTGAGGCGATGCGGTCTAACCATATCCGTACAGCGCGTTCCAAGGGGGTACCGGAGCGTGAGATTATTCTGAAGCATGCTCTGCCAATCGCTGTTCTGCCTCTCGTCAGCTATATCGGTCCCGCCTCCGTAGGCGTTGTGACCGGTTCTCTCGTGATCGAACGCGTCTTCAGCCTTCCAGGCATTGGCAGCTTCTTTATCGATGGCGCGCTGAACCGTGACTACACGCTGGTTATGGGCGTGGTTATTCTTTTTGCGACGCTGATCCTTCTTATGAACCTGGTGGCTGATGTCCTCTATGCAATTCTGGATCCGAGGGTGAAGTACTGATGATCGGGATGCGTAACCCTCAGAACGACGCGGCGCTGGAAGCTGCCGCAGTCGCTGGTCGCTCGCTATGGGACGATGCCCGTGCGCGTCTGTTCCGGAACAAAGCTGCTGTGGCCGCTATGATCGTGCTGGGCCTTTTCACGGCTTGTGCGCTGATCTTGCCGCTATTCTGGCCGCACGAATATGAAACGCTGTACCGTGACCGTGTGGGTTGGTCGCCGACTTTTGAGCACCTTCACATTATGGGCACAGACACGCTTGGTCGTGACCAGTTCATCCGTCTATTGGTTGGCTATCAGGTATCACTGGCTGTTGGTGTTCTGGCGACGTTCGTCAGTCTCGTCATCGGTGTGACATGGGGCACGGTTGCAGGCTATTTCGGTGGACGGACTGATAGCATCATGATGCGTATCGTTGATGCGCTGTATGCGATCCCGTTTATTTTCTTCGTGATCCTGCTGACCACGGTGTTCGGGCGGAACATCTATCTGATCTTCATCGCAATTGGTGCCGTCGAATGGCTGACTATGTCACGTATCGTGCGGGGGCAGACCCTGTCTCTGAAGAACCGCGAATTTATCGAAGCGGCCCGTGCATCCGGTGTGTCTCAAGGCGCGATCATTGCACGTCACATCGTACCGAACATTATCGGCCCTGTTGTCGTATATATGACGCTGATCATTCCGCAGGTTATTCTGCTGGAGAGCTTCCTTAGCTTCATCGGTCTCGGCATTAACGAGCCTCTGACATCACTCGGAGTTCTGATTTCAAACGGTAAGCAACAAATGTCGTCCAGCCCGTGGCTTCTTCTGTTCCCGGCGGTGGTCATGGCGGTAACACTGCTTTGTCTGAACTTCATCGGTGACGGCGTGCGTGATGCGGTCGACCCGAAAGAGCGCTAAGCTGATCTTAATAAACCAACAAAAAAGCCGCTCCTTTCGGGGCGGCTTTTTTCATTTCTTTCTCTGTGAAGTCTACTCCTCGCGACGAACCCTGATTGCGCGCCCTCTGTCATTGAACTGCAAGAGGTAGCTACCCAATGCTGCCCGACGAATCGTCGCTGTGCGAGGTGGGTTGCTGCTGCGCAGGCGCACAATCTCCGAATCGATCTGACGCCATACCTGACCATTTCTGAAATAGATGGTCAGCTTGTCATAAGCCCCGCGATTGATGCGCGCGATCTGCAGAGTGACCGCTTCAATATCGCCTTCGTCATCACGTACGACATTTTGAGGGCGTTCCGGTTCAGGTTCCGCAACAACCGGAGGCAGAGGTGCAGTTTCTGCCGTCGCTACCGGAGCGGACTCAGGTGTTGATTCTGGTGTCGCTGGTGCTTCTGCGGCAGCGGTTGGTACTTCGTCTGGCACCGCATCAGCCAGAGCGTTAGCCTCTCTGCCGATTGATGGCAGGCGAAAGCTTGGCAGGCTGGGCATTGAGAAGCCGAATGCGTCTTCCTGGACGCGCTCAGTGTCCTGACGGGTCAGTGTGCGAAAAGCGCCGGCCTCCTGAGCTTGCTGAGTCGCGCTGACTGCCGTGTCAAAACAGGCCAGACGTGCTGAATCATCAGCGATGTTCGCGCAGGCATAAATGTCGGCGAGCGGGTCGACTTCATCGGCAAGTGTAGGAACTCCCAGCAGGGAAAGGCTTGCAACGCCGGCGAGGCAAATTTTTTTCATCACGAGTGTCCGTATTTGTGCATGAATGCAGCGAATATACTTGAACTGTAACCGTCTGCGTTTCAATCTCAACACAGATCGGCATAGAATGTCCCCTTAAAGTTCGGAGAGATTGGAATAAAAATGCGAAACAAAAATGGTTTGCTTTCGGCGTCGCTAGCGGCACTCGCGCTTTCACTGGCAGCTTGTGGTGGTGGCAGCGAAGTCTCTCCAGACACGCTACGACGCGGCATCAGTGCGAACCCTGATTCCGTCGACCCGCACAAAGTATCTTCCCAGTGGGAAAACATCGTAATTGGCGACATGTTCATTGGCCTGTTTACGGACGGCGCAGACGCGACACCTGTGCTTGGCATGGCTGAGAGCTATGAGATCAGCGAAGACGGCCGTACATGGACGTTCGAACTGAAGGACGCCAACTGGTCAGATGGTGAGCCGGTTACGGCCAGCGATTTCGAGTTCGCATTCCGCCGCATCCTGACACCGTCAACGGCGTCCCAATATGCGTCCATGCTGTTCCTGATTGAAAATGCTGAAGAGTTTTATGGCGGCGATGTAGAGGCTGACCAGCTCGGTGTTTACGCCGTCGACGATGACACACTTGTGATCAACCTCGAATATCCTGCGCCATACCTGCCAGGCATTTTGAAGCATTATGTCAGCTTCCCCGTGCCACAGCACGCAATTGAAGAGTTCGGCGACGACTGGACGGACCCTGAGAATATCGTCGTGAACGGCCCTTACCGCCTTGAGCAATTCCGGACGGGCGACTTCCTGCGCTCAGTGGTTAACCCAGAGTGGGAAGGTGCAGAAGATCTGTGCTTCAATGAAGTGATCTACTTCCCGTATGACGACCTCGACGCAGTTGAGCGCTACATCCAGACAGGTCGCCTCGACATCAATAACGCGTTTGACGGCCAGCGTGCCGACGAGTTGCGCGAGCGCTTTCCGGGGTGGGTTCGTACTGCGCCTGCGCTTATTACGACTTACTATTCTATCAATATGGAACTGGATCAGTTCCAGGATGCGCGAGTGCGTAATGCACTTGCTATGGCGCTTGACCGCGACTTCATGGTCAACGAAGTTCTGACAGCCGGTTATGAGCCTGCTTACTCTCTTATTCCTCCGGGCACCGCGAACTACACTGAAGACGGTGCGCAGGTGTATTGGGCGGATATGAGCCAGGAAGATCGTATGGTTGAAGCGCGTCGCCTGCTTGAAGAAGCTGGCTTCGGCCCGAACAACCCGCTTGAATTCGAGTACACTTATCGCTCTACAGACGATAACCCTCGTGTTGCGCCTGCGGTTCAGGCCAGCTGGCTGGAAATCGCTGACTGGGTACGCCCGGAAATTCTGCAGAAAGAGACGCAGGTCCAGTATGCGCTTCTGCGTCAGGGCGATTTCCAGATCGGTGATGGCGGCTGGGTTGCTGACTTCAATGATCCGAAGAATTTCCTGTTCCTTTTGCAATCCAACACCGGCGCAATGAATTACAGCCGTTACAGCAACCCGGAATATGATGCGCTGGTAGAAGCTGCGGACAATGAACGCGATCTTGATGTTCGTGCCCAGATGCTGGAAGAGGCCGAGCAAATGATGCTCGACGATATGCCGGTGATTCCAATGTGGTATCAGGTCACGAAAAACCTCGTTGATCCGACACTTACGGGCTTTGTTGACAACGCGGATGATGTTCACCGGTCACGCTATATCTGCCGCGAAGGCTGATCTGATCGTCTGAGCGTCGGGCTTATTAGCGGGAGGGGCTGATGTCCGGAGAACTCGAAGCAGGAGCGCTTGGCTCCATTGGCGGATTGTCCAAAGGGGCAGGGGACGGGGATCTGTCTGGTGACCCGTGTCGCAATTGCGGCACGGTGGTCACCGGCCGGTATTGCGGAAATTGCGGCCAGCTCGCTCAGACGTTTCACCGGCCGATCTGGTCTTTGGCTAGCGAGGTGCTCGGTGACTTTCTTTCTTTGGATGGTCGCGTCATGCGTACGCTGCCATCGCTCATGTTGCGGCCGGGAAAGGTCACCAAGGCTTATCTGTCGGGAAAGCGTCAGCGCTTTGTGCCGCCTTTCCGGCTCTATCTTCTGACAAGTTTCATCTATTTCCTGATGCTGTTCGCCTATGGCGACTCGCAGGGTTGGTTTGATATCAGGTACGCCAATCAGGGTGGTGTTCCGGTGACGATTGATACCGAACCCCCCGAAGGCTTTACTCAGGAAGAGATGAGCGCTGCCATGGATCGGGCGCAAGAGGCGCTTGATGATGCAGGCGTCCCCGTTGACCTTGAGGTTGTAGGTGGAGGAGATGCTGACGCGGCTGCATCAGGGCCGGAAGCGGACGATTTACCAGCTGCTGCTCCGTCTCCGGAGCAATTAAGCTGGGTGGGCGACGATGGTCGCGTGAATCGGGACCATATATTGAATAGCATTCGTGGCGACGAGGAGATTGCAGGCGGTGAGCGGGACTTTCTTGAAATGGTCATTTCGCACGCCGCAGACGCGTATGAAAATCAGGGAATGTTTTTCGCGTCAGTCCAGAACTGGGCACCAAGAATTGCCTTAGCGCTAACGCCTGCGATGATACTGTTGCTTGCGCTTGTTTACCCATTTTCTAAACGCATTTACATTTACGACCATGTGATTGTGTCTCTACATTTCCAGTGTTGGTACTACATTCTGTCCAGTGTTGCGTTTTTGTTCTTTTGGATGAATTGGGACTGGTTTGCGGCTTTGCTGTTCATCGCGCCACCGATCTATATTTATCGACTGCTTAGGGTGGTCTATAGTTCAGGTAGAATATTGTCGTTCTTGAGGACTGGTTTTATTCTGGTTTCTTTAACAATATTGGTTTCGATATTCTTTGTTGTTCTTATCATTGTTGGTGCGTTCGAGGTTACGCCGGTTGCAGGCAGTCTGTCATAAAAATGAGGCCTTTCTGCCACAGTTTTGGGCAAATTCTTACAAACCTGTCACTATCAATTGACGCTTGCGCCAAGGCCTGAATAGCTTCCACTCAAGTCGGATTCTGGGGATCCGGCACTCCCTTTGTCGTTGGCAAATTTTGCCAGCTGCCAAAGCGTTACTTTTTGGAGGTTCAAACGTGAACGGGAAATTATTTAAATCACGCCTGCTGGCGACTTCGGTCTTCGCGGGCTTCGTGAGTGCCATGGCGCTCGCGCCTGCACACGCGCAGGAAGCTGAAGATGATATCGTAATCATCACTGAGGACGAAGAAGAAGCTTCGACGCAGGAACGTGTTGTTGTAACTGGTTCACGTATCGCACGTGACACATTTACTTCTACATCTCCTCTGCAGGTTCTGACCGGCGAGACGATCAACGAAGCAGGTGTTCTTGACCTCGGTGAAGCGCTTCAGTCGACGTCTGTTGTTCAGGGCATTCAGCTTGACCAGACTTTCAACGCGACTCAGGTTTCAGACGCGGGCCCAGGTGCTCAGTCTGTAGCTCTTCGTGGTCTGGACGCTGAACGTACTCTGGTTCTCGTCAACGGTCGTCGTTATGCGCCGGCTGGTATCGAAGGTGCGCCTTCGTTCCCGGATATCTCTCTGATCCCAACATCAGCGATTGAGCGTACAGACATCCTGCTTGACGGTGCGTCTTCTGTATACGGTTCAGACGCGGTTGCGGGTGTTGTTAACATCATCCTCCGTTCTGAGTTTGAAGGCCTCGAAATCGGTGGTCAGTTCAACAACCCACTCGAAGGTGGTTCTGAGAGCTACTCTGTTGACTTCATCGCGGGTGTTGTTGGCGACTTTGGTCACCTGACCATCGCAGGTGAGCACTATAATCAGGAAGCGCTTTACGGTTGTGACCGTGACTGGATGCGTGCAACTGCAGACCCAACCAACTGGCCTGATTTTGCGAACCAATCCGTATGTGGTTCGATCGATATCGACGAGAACGGAACTCAGCTTGGCACACAGCGTCAGAGCCAGAGCTTCTCTGCTTTCCCATTCGGGGCTATTCTTCTCGGCCGTGCGGGCCAGACAGACGGTGCAGGTATTCCGAACTTCATTCAGGCTGATCTCGGTGGCAACTTTAATGGTCTGTACGGCCTGACAGTTCTGGGTAACCAGGATCTGCAGCTGAGCCCATCATTCCAGCGTTCGTCTATCTTCGTGACTGGTGAGTTTGACCTGAATGACTTCGTTGAGGGCATGACAGCTTTCACAGAGTTCAATCTGTCTAACCGTCAGTCCAGCTTTACAGGCGCTTCTGGTGTTATCGACGTAGCTGTTCAGCCGTCCAACCCGTACCTTCAGTCTGAAGGCTTCACGATTGGTGGCGCTGGGCCAACATCTAACTTCACAATGCGTCCTCTTGACCCAACACCTAGCGGCGTTGAGTCTGAGCTGACACAATATCGCTTCATTTCAGGTGTTCGCGGTGACCTCGCATTCCTCTCAGATGCGCTAGCTGACTGGGACTATGAGGCATTCGGCGGTTACACGCGTTCACAGGGTTACTCAGATCGCGGCGTGATCCTTGAAGAAAACCTGATCCGCTCTCTGAATACACAAATCGATCCGGCTACGGGTACGGTTGTTTGTGCGCCTACGCCAAACCCAACCGCGCCATTCAGCCCGGGTGAGGTGACTGAACCGTGTATTCCGTTTAACCCGTTCTTCGCGGGCCTTTACCCGACGGATGGATCTGATCCTTACTTCGAAGATCCACGCCTTCTGGACTACCTGTCCGGTACACGGTCTTCTACAACTTTTGTTGATGAGACGATCTTTGGTGCGTTTGTATCTGGCCCGATTTTCGAACTGCCAGCTGGTGAAGTTCAGGTCGTTCTCGGTACAGAATTCCGTGAAGACGCAATCGACACGCGTTCAGATGATGTAACCGCTCGTGGTTATGGCTCGGGATTCTTCTCTGACCGCCCAACATCCGGTACGGTTGACCTTCTCGAATTCTACGGCGAGGTGTTCATCCCTATCCTTTCTGGACAGCGTTTCGCCGAAGACCTCAGCGTGGAGCTTGCTGGCCGTGCAGTTGATCACCAGTTCTATGGTCGCAACAGCACATACGCGGTTAAAGGTTCTTGGTCTCCAACGGACTTCCTGACATTCCGTGCTACATACGGTACGTCTTTCCGTGCACCGAACCTGCGTGAGCTTTTCCTCGAGGGGCAATCTTCATTCGCAGCTCTGAATGATCCTTGTGAGGTTCCAACTCTCGCTCAGACTGATACAGACGGTGACGGTGTTCTTGACGCTTACACACCGGGTGCGGACAACGATAACGATGGCGTAGGTGACCTTGACGGTCGTCGACCAGACGTACTGGCTAACTGTCAGGCTGAAGGCCTCGATCCGTTTTCTCTCGCAATCGGTATCAACACAGGTACTGTTGAAACGTACAGCTCTGGTAACACCGGTCTCGATCCGGAAACTTCAGAATCTTATTCTTATGGTTTCGTGTTCGAACAGCCGTTCACAGATAAGTTTGACCTGCGCTTTGGTATGAACTTCTGGGAGATTGAAATTGAAGACTCTGTCTTCAACCCATCTGCTGGATTCCTCGTAAACGAGTGCTATACGTCCGCGAACTTCCCGAACGACCCGTTCTGTACGCGTCGTCTGCGTGACCCGAATACTGGCTTCCTGCTTGAGATTGACGCTACGCCGTTCAACATCGCTTCTGAAACAGCAAGCGGTATGGACGTCAACGTTGGCTTCAACACGGACTTCTCAGCGTTTGGTCGTGACGTATTTGCAAGCGTTGACCTGCAGGCGACACGTTCAGACGAGATTTCTCAGACGATCATTCTCCCAGGATCTCCTGCGACTACGGATGAGTTTGCAGGCGAAATTGGTAACCCGGAATGGCGTCTGACGAGCCAGTCTCGTCTGTCTTTCGACGAGTGGAGCTTCTTCTGGCAGATGCGTTACATTGACGGTCAGACTGCTGACTTCGATGACCAGCCTGTGAACTGTAATTCTACAGCGAACGGTGGCACTGCATCTCGTGAAGTGCCAGAGTGTTACACTACAGACGACATTTTCTACCACGACGTATCTGTAACTTATGATGCAGACACATGGTCCGTTCGTGCGGGTGTCCGTAACCTGCTTGACCAGGATCCACCTCGTCTCGACGAAGATGTGACATTCACTTCCGACGCTCGTAACGTGCCGCTCGGCGCTGGTTATGACCGCATCGGTCGTACTATCTTTGTAAACGTTTCCAAGCGCTTCTAATCGAACGCTGAAACGTTCGAAGATCGAACGTAAAAGAAATAGGGCCAGCAGTTCCGACTGCTGGCCCTTTTTCGTATCCAGCTCCTGAGACGAGCGGCGCGTGAGAATGGGACTGTTTTATCTTCGTTGTTGTTGCCCCGTCTTAGTGAGGCCGTACTAAAGCAGAGGGCAAAAATGCAGAGGTGACAGCTAGTAAGTGGTACACTCTCCTGGCATTTGATAAATAACGGATCTGAAGAACTTCATATAAAACAATGCTCCGAAGCGTTTGGAGCACGCGGTGCTGTCACTGTACCTCTAAGCGCTATGCGGGCGTGCATCGGACCGCCGTCTGGCAAAGAAAAAGGCCCACTCCCGATGGGAAGAGGGCCTTTCATGTTTTCGCTTTAAGGCGTGTCAGTTTAACGGATCGAACCGTACTCAGAGCGCATCTGTGTCTCTCCGGAGCTCAGTGCCTGCGACTGCTGTATAAGCATTTGGACCTGCTCGTTCTGAAGGAGGACGGAAAGGTCTTCCATACTCGCCGCAGCGCTAGCAGAAGAGCCTGTCAGGCTACCGATGAACTCTTCCAGAGTTGGTGCTTCCGGATAATAGATCGTTTCTGTGTTCGCATCATCCGGGATATTTGCCAGCTCGCGTGCATGATCGATGGCATCCATCAGGCCACCTACATTCGTGACAAGGCCGAGATCAGCAGCATCGGTACCGCTCCAGACACGACCGCGCGCGATTTCACGTACTCGCGCCTCGTCCATTTCGCGGCCGGTCGCTACGATGTGCATGAAGCGATCATAGGTCCGCTCTAGCCCGGCATAGAGCAGCTCACGTTGTTCGTCTGTGAAGCTGTCCAGCGTGTAGACTGACGCCATAGGGCCTCCAACAGCAATTGTGCTTGGATTGACGCCGAATTGGCGCATGGCATCTGCGAGCGCAAACTTGCCGCCATAAACGCCGATGGAGCCGGTTATGGTGGTTTCAGACGCGAAGATCGCATCTGCGCCAGCGGATACATAGTAACCGCCCGAAGCCGCGACAGAGCCCATGCTAACAACGACTGGCTTGTTCATGTCCGTGCGGACACGTTCAACAGCACGCCAGATCTGTTCGGACGCGATGGCAGAGCCGCCGCCTGAATCAACACGGAACACGATTGCGCCGACATTATCGTTTCGACCAGCAGCAAGGATCGCTTCGGCAATAGAATCAGATGCGAAATTACCTTCACCGCCAAATGGGGAGCCGCTGTATCCACCTGTAACGATGCCGCCTTCGCCGCCAACAATAGCGATTGCGGGGCCGTCATAGCGCACGTATGGCGCTTGGTAGTCAAAGACAGACACGAGTTCTGCACCTTCGCCCGCTTGCTGCAGGGCTGCGCGCTGTGCATCTTCCGGCCAGTTGATCTGGGTGATCAGGTTCGCTTCCAGAGCGCGGTCTGCTGTGATCGGGCCGCTTTCCAGAAGCGATCTCAGGCTCCCTACATCTGAATATGCGCGGTCTTCAGCGATATCACGCACAGTGATGTCCCAGATGTCCGAGATAAGCTCCAGCATCGCTTCGCGGTGCGGCTCTGTGTAATCGTTCTGCTGGTAGACGTTAGGCGCGTTCTTGTATTCGTAGAAGGCGAGGATCTCGGCCGAAGCCTGGAACTCTTCAAACAGGTCGCCCATGAAAAGAGTCTCTGTTGAAAGGCCTGAGACGACAATTTCAGATCCCGGCTGCAGAATAATTTCGTCAGCAGAAGAAATGCCCCGGTAAGCAGAAGGGCTGGTGCCGAGAACGCCCTGTGTGTGCACATGCACGAACTTTCCATTGTCGCGCAGCGTCTGAATCGTATCGCGCAGTTCTTCAGCGCGAGAGTGACCGATTCCCATTTCGCTGGCGCGGATGAAGACGCCATGAACAGCAGGGTCTTCTGCCGCGAGCTCTAGGTTCTGCAGCATTCCGATAAAGGAGGAAGATGATCCGAACGGAGGAGGGGCATTTACTGGCTGGTCTGGCAGCGGCCGGCGCAGGTCAATTTCCAGTACGATTGATTCGGGTGGCGGTTCGGCTTTTGGAATCATCATAATGACGGTGAAGATGCCAACGGCTACAAATAGCACCAGAGCGATAAAGCCGCCCAGCACTGAGGCAAAAAAGGTTTTCAATTCCTGCTCCTTGGTCGGAATGTACTTTTTACATTTATCGAAAAAGGATAAGGAAAGAGCTAATTTTTGTAAAGATTTTATCGCATCACTAAAAAAATTCCCTGTGCTGGCGGCATTGAACTGAAACAATCTGAAAAATCTTCACAAAGTTGGTTGCATCCTCAAAAAGCATTGGGTAATAACCGCCGCTCGTTGGGGCGTCGCCAAGCGGTAAGGCACCGGTTTTTGGTATCGGCATTCCCAGGTTCGAATCCTGGCGCCCCAGCCACCTTCTTGATAATTACGAATTGACAAGCGGTATGCGGCGATGCGTGTGGCTGTGCCTGTAACGTAATTGGTTCCGGCCCGTGCCAAAACAGCAATGTTTGCACCGGTTTACTGCGCTATAGCCGAGCCTTATACCCCGAATAATTGAATCTCACTGAATGCATTCGTGTATCTGGATTCTTTCGAATATTATTTGCGGGTTAAGGAAAGCGCTGAATACATCTCTGAGTTCTGTTCCAAGCCTTTTCCAATACATTTTTTGAATAAAAATTTTTCAGTTTTGCGGGAAATTTGTTCACGCCTTCCCGGTTTTCGAATTGATCAGAAAAAAATATCCGCCCGCCTGATGAGTAAAGCCAAATATTCATCTGGTGAAATGTAATAAATATACGATCCTCTGTCTGCGCAGTTCACGAGAGCGCTTAATGATCAAAAAGTTAATCAACATCAGAGGTCGACTGTTTTGAAATGCGGCCCAAAATTGATGCTGGACATTCACTTCATAACGGGGCACTTCGAACTGGGGCCATTTCTGGGCACCTTTAAGTCGGGGCTGTTTTTCAGCTATTGTCTTATAGGGGGTTCAGTGATTGGTTACATTATAACCTGTTGAGTGACGTATTGATCTTTTCAAGAAGGTTGGTAGCGTCAGGGTGTCGCTCGGGGACTGGCGTCACTTCAGCCAACAAGTTGGCTCAACAAGATAAGCCGGATGGCTAGCATCCGTATTTCGGGTCTTGCGTGGTCCTTTGAGGCCAGCAGAATCCCAGAACTGAACCTGCGTGTGTGTGCAGGGCTATGAGTTTTGACGGCGGCAGGGTGCTCTGTCTGCCGCCTTTGCGGATTTCTCGCGTGAATGTCACGCGCACAATGGGAGTGAGAGGCGAACATGAAGAATGTTCTTTATCCGGCCTGCAGCGCAGCGATTGCTGGCCTTTGCCTGGTTGCATTGCCTGCATCAGCTCAGCTGAACCAGGCGCTCGAAATTGGTGAACAAGCTACACGCCAAGCCGAGCAAATTCAGGTTCAAATCAATCAGCTCGACGACGAGCGCAGCGATCTCGAGCGCGAATATCGCTCACTGCTGCAAGAACTGACTGCTGCTGAACTTTTCGTTCTGCAACAGGAACAGGTTGTTGAATCTCAGCAGGAAGAACTCGCTTCAGCACGCGAGCAGCTCGAGCGTATCGATGAGACTAAAGCTCAGATGATGCCTATGATGTACGCAATGATCGATGATCTGCGCACATTTGTTGAAGCTGATCTGCCATTCAAAATGGACATCCGTACAGAGCGCCTCGAGCAGCTCGACACAGCTATGACAGCTGCGGACGTAACAGCTGGTGAGCGCTACCGCCTCATCGTTGAAGCGTACCAGGCTGAAATGCAGTACGGTAACACAATCGACACCTTCGAAGGCAGCATCTCAAACGCTGCTGGCGAAGCGATCACGGTTCAAATGTTCCAGTACGGTCGCGTCGCACTTGTTTATCACAACCCTGCAAACGGTCAGGTCGCACGTTGGGACCGCGAAGCTGGTGACTGGGAAGTTCTTCCAGACAGCTACCGCCGTCCGATCCAGGACGCGATCCGTATCGCTGAAGGCACGAAGCAACAGGACGTTCTCTTCGCTCCTGTCCAACGCTTCTCGGTCGAGTAACGCAAGGTAAAGGTATCGTAACTATGAAAAAGACCACCTTTTCTATGAAAGCGCTTGCTGCCGCCGCGATGTTCGGCGCTGGTACGCTTGTCTCTGCCCTTCCGGCAGTTGCTCAGGTCAGCTCACTCTCAGAAGTTCTGGAAGCTGTCCGTCGCGACTCTAACGAACTGTCTTCTGCTAACCAGCAGCGCCTGAACGAATTCCGTCAGGCTGCTAACGAGCAGGAAGCGTCTATGGCGTCTCTCCGTTCACAGCTGAACGCTGCAAACAGCCGTGGCCAATCTCTGGCTAACCAGGTTGCTGCAACGGAGGCTGAACTCGGCGAGCTCCGTGCTGAAATTTCTGAACTTGCTGGTGACTTCGGTCAGCTGCACGGTCAGTTCCGTGAAGCTGCTGGACAGGTGATGCCTGTTCTTCGCAACTCACTGGCGTCTGCTCAGTACACAGGTCGTGTAGAAGGTCTCGCTGAAGTTGCTGAATCTCAGTCGCTTCCAGTTCGTGAAGAACTTGACCGTCTTCCAAAGTCGATCCTTCTCGAAATGATTGCTCAGTCTGAAGTCACTTCGTTCGAAGCACCTGTTCAGCAGATCGGTCCAGAGGGCGAAACTCAGACGATGGAAGTTTTCCGTGTAGGCGTATTCAACGCTGCTACGGTTGACGGCACACGTTTCGTTGAAATGCGTAACGGCGATCTTATCGCTTATGGGAAGCAGCCTCCTGGCAACTACTCAAGCGCTATGGCTGCTCTGATTTCAGCTGGCGAAGGCGAAGTTGTTCGCGCGCCGATCGACCCGTCTAAGGGCACGCTGTTTGACACATACGGTAAACTGCCAAACTTTAATGACCGTATCGAAGCTGGTGGTACCGTTGGTTACGTCATCATCGTAATGGGCATCATTGGTGTTCTTCTCGGCCTCTTCAAACTCGTTTCCATCATTCTGATGACAGGCGCTATGCGTTCTACAGCGAAGTCGAAGCAAGCTGGTAAAGGTAACCCTCTGGCGCGCGTATTCGGTGTGTACGAAGCTCACCGTAATGACGGCGTAGAAACACTCGAAATGAAACTCGACGAGCAGATCCTCAAAGAGTCTCCGAAAATCGAACGTTTCAACGACATCATTAAAGTCTTTGCGTCTGTTGCCCCGCTTCTTGGTCTCCTCGGTACGGTTATCGGTATGATCGTAACCTTTACGGCGATCACGATTTACGGTGCTGGTGACCCGCAGCTCATGGCTGACGGTATCTCCCAGGCTCTTATGACAACCGTTATGGGTCTCTGTGCGGCTATCCCGCTTCTTCTGATCCACGCAATCTGTTCAGCGGCTTCCCGCTCTGCGTCCCAGCTCCTTGACGAGCAGGCTGCAGGTCTGGTTGCAGAACGTGCGGAACGTGAGGCGGCGGCTTAGGCCGTCGCAAGGTGGAATGGAGGCAAGCATATGCTAGCTGACCTTCAAGCCTTTCTGGGTCGAGGTGGACCAGTCCTCGTCGTGATCATGGTTACCACATTTATTATGTGGGCTCTGATTCTCGAACGGATGTTCTACTTCAACTTCGGGCACAACGCTGTGGCCAAGAGAGCTGTAGAAGCTTGGAATAGTCGTAAAGACAAATCCTCGGTTCTTGCTCACTGGGTTCGCGAGAAGCTTGTGTCTGAAGTTCGCCAGCAGGCGGAACAGAATGTAGGCCTCACGAAAGCGATGGTAGCTTTAGCGCCATTGCTGGGTCTCCTCGGTACAGTGACGGGGATGGTGACCGTATTCGACGTTATGGCTCTTTCTTCGGGCTCTGACGCGCAGGCAATGTCAGGTGGTGTGTCTCGTGCAACCATCCCGACAATGGCAGGCATGGTCGCCTCTCTGTCAGGCATCATTTTTACCAGCAGTATGGATCGTACGGTTAGCCGTAAGGTTCAGACGGTCGCAGACCAGATGGAGATTGATGCATGAGAGGACGTAAGCGTAAGGCGGAAGAGTCCGAAGTCGATCTGACACCAATGCTCGACATCGTATTCATTCTTCTTATCTTCTTTATTGTGACCGCGACCTTCATCAAGGAAAACGCGATCGACCTGACACCACCGCCTCCGGCTCCGCCGGATCAGCCGGTGAACCCTCAGCCTACGGTACTTATCCGTAACACTGAGGACAGCCTCGTCACGGTCAATGGTCGTCTTTCGGATGTTGGCTCTGTGCGGGCTGCGATTGAACGGCGGATTGCGGAAAATCCGGAAAGCGCTGTTCTGGTTCAGGCACACCCACGTGCCCGCAACCAACTGGTCATCATGATTGTTGACCAGGCTCGTAGCGCCGGCATTGAGAATGTCGGTTTCACAGTCGACGCAACAGCATAGGAGATCGTCATGGCTCGAAAAGTACGTGCCCGCGAAGCAGAGGAACAGGCGCTTGACCTGACTCCAATGCTCGACGTGACGTTCATCCTGCTTATCTTCTTCATCGTCACCGCGCAGTTTATCAAACTGCCGGGTGTGGACATCAGCCGCACAGACGCTGAAAATGATAATAACATTGCGCCACTCGGGATCATTATCGCGATTGACGAAAACAGTGATGTTTTCGTTGCCCGTGAGAAGATTGAGCTGAGCGAACTGGAATTCACGATCCGTGAACTCCGCGAGACGAATGCCAAAGGGGAGATCGTTCTCCAGGTGGATAATGAGTCTGAAGCGGGTGTTCTCGACTCTGTGATGCAGGCCATTGTCTCAGCCGACCCTGAGTCTGCTGTGAACGTGTCGACTGAGCTGGACTAAGGAGGACTACAACATGTTTAGTAACCCTTTGGTACGCATCATATTGGGTGTCCCATTTGCCGGTGCGATCGTCGTGGCTCTGTTCATTTTGATGGGCTGGCTCATTGAGCCCAAACCTATCGAACTAGGTGAAAACGAGTTTCGTTCTCTGTCCCGCGTTACTCCGCAGGAAGAAGCTACTGAAATTCGCCGTACGACACGTCAGAACGTTCAACGTATTCAGACAGCAGACCAGCCGCCGCCACCGCCGCGCCTGTCGTCTTCTCGCTCTGACGTGAACCTTCCGACGCCGCAGATCCAGGGTGCTGCACCTGCAACAGTGGAGATCGGAAACGTTTCCGGTTTCGCTCTTGACGCAGTTGCCGTGTCTGACCGCGACGCGCAGCCAATTCGTCCACCTGTTCCGTCTTACCCTACACGGGCTGCGGAACGTGGCATTGAAGGCACTTGTGATGTTCGGTTCGATGTGGACGAACGCGGTCGCCCGTTCAATATCGAAGCGACGTGCACGGATAACGTGTTCGTTCGTGAAGCTGAACGTGCGGTTAGCCGTGTTGAGTTTGCACCGAAGATCGTCCGTGGACAGGCGGTGCGCCGCGTGAACGTGGTGTATCCAATCTCGTTCAACCTGCAATAACCTTTTGGGCATGTGATAACGTAACAATATATAGATTATTCTGTAATGTTATGGTATAACTCTTCTTGTCATAGAACAAAGGAGAGAAACATGCCCCAAAGATTATTCGGTTTTAGTTCTGATGCTGGCCGCCTGGCGGCCAGTTTCATCCCCGCCGCCGCTTTCACTCTGTGTTTGTTTGTCGTGATGGATCGGTTGGTGTCAGTCGGGGAAGTTCATTTGTCGGAGAGGACTGTGAGGCCTCTGGTTAGCATTACGCCATTACCGGAAGAACCTCAGACTCTTGTTCGTCGTGAACCGATACAACCTATTAGTGAGGTCCAACCTCCGCCAAGAACCGAGCCAATTCGCCCACTCTCTTCAGGGGGAGTAGCTTTTGAGGTCTTTCAGTTTCCGACGCCAACAGCGAATGTTAATGCTGAAGCGTTTCGAGATTTCAGGATGACTGAGGTAACGTTCGAGAGAGCGACTGGAGTGCCTGTCAGGGCGCCAATTGTTGAATATCCGCATCGCGCTCTGACGCGCGGGATTGAAGGCGATTGCGAAGTCAGCTTCTCTATTGACGCAGCAGGTCGGCCATTCGGCGTTTCGGCAAGCTGCACAGATGAGATTTTCGCGCGTTCCAGCGCGCGCGCAGTTGAGCAAACCTTGTTCGCTGCACCCGTGAGAAATGGTGTACCGGTAGGCCAGGGCAACCTTGTCTATCCGATACAGTACAGGTTGGAAGACTAGCAGCCGATTGACGGCTAGGGAGTGAAGACGATGCGTAAAGCACAATGGATGACTGGCGTCCTCGGCGCTGCATTGATTGCATTTGCGGGAGTTGGTTCAGCTCAGGCGCAGCAAGTGTGTGAGGCGACTGAATTCGGCTCAGAAGCAGGACAGGTTTATCTGAACGCTGAGACCGAGCTGATCCAGAACGACAACCCTGCGGGCGCTCTGCAACAACTCAACCAGCTGCGTAATATGGAATTGAACTGCTACGAGCGCGGTGCGATGCTTCGCCTCAGCGCGGCTGTGAAGATCAACCAGGACGACCTGACGGGCGCTATTCGCGATCTGGATGAAGCGATCCGCGTTGGCGCGATTGCCGGTGATCAGGTCGGCCAGACTTATTACTCAATCGCTCAGCTGCACCTGCAGACAGAGAACGTTCCGCAAGCGAAAGCTTATATGGATCGCTGGCTCGCAACTGGTGTAACGCCAACTCGCGATCAGAACTGGCAGCTGGCGGTAATTCACCAGCAGCTTGAAGATTATCGAGGCGCGCTTCCATATGCAGAACGTGTTCTTGCTGCAGATGGTAACAATGCCAGCCGTCAGACGATCGACTTCCTGATCTTCCTCTACGACCGTACAGGTGACCGCGCGAAGAAAGCTGAACTGCTTCAGCGTCTGCTTCGGACTGATCCGAACGACCGTCGTGTCTGGGATGCGATTGCTGGTGACTATTATTCCGGTAACCAGGAGCGTCGCGCGTTTGAGGTTTACAAAGCCATGTACCTTGCTGGTCTTCTGACAGAAGAGCAGGAAATCATGCGCGTGGTGAACTTCTACAACCAGTTCAACGTTCCGTTCGAAGCGGCACGTATTCTGGAAATGGAAATGAACCGTGGTCGTGTGTCCAAGACTTTCGAACGTCTTGAGCTTCTGGCGACACTCTATCAGGTTGCCCGTGAATTCGACCGCGCGCTGCCGGCTATTCGCGAAGCGGCTCAGATGAGCCCTGATGGCAAAATGTATGAGCGTCTTGGTCGTTCCCTCTTCGAGCTAGGCGAGTACGAAGACGCGATTGAGGCTTATCAGTCCGCTATTTCCCGCGGTGGCCTCTCAGAGCCGGGCTATGCTCGCGTTATGATTGGTCAGGCAATGTACGAGCTTGACCGTAAAGGTGAGGCTCGCGACTACTTCAACGAAGCGACACGCTTCTCTGATGGTCGCCGGGCGGCAAACGGCTGGGTCAACTTCCTCGACTCAGAAATCCGTACCCAGATCGCATTGGAGCGGTTCCAGCTGCAGACTCGTCTGCAAGGTCTGACAAACGAGAAAGACAGCTGTGATGAGCTGCGCGTCTTCGGTAACAACCTGCCTGAAGGCTGCAGCACGATTGATGACCGTATTGCGGAAGTGCAAGCAGAAATCGACCAACTCGGCTAAGTTCGGTTGATCAACATGGTAGAAAAAAGGCGCCCGCATATGCTGGCGCCTTTTTTATTTATGCGCTGATGTGCGCCTTTAAAGGTCGAGGGAGAACGCGTAGGTCTTGCCTGCGATAGCGAGCGCGAACGCATACTCGATTGCTGTCTCTTTAAGCCCCTCAAAGCGTCCTGACGCGCCACCATGTCCCGCGTCCATGTTGATGCGGAGGAAGTAAGGCCCGCCTTCTGGCGCTTCGTGGCGGAGGGTCGCAACCCATTTGGCCGGCTCCCAATACGTCACACGCGGGTCGGTGAGGCCGCCGGTAATCAGCATGGCAGGGTAGGGGCGGTCTGAAACCTGATCGATAGGTGAATAGGCGCGTATCGTTTCATAGTCGTCCGGGCTCTCTATCGGGTTACCCCATTCGGGCCATTCCGGCGGCGTCAGAGGAAGGTCTGCATCCGACATGGTAGTTAGGACATCTACAAAGGGTACCGCAGCGATGATGCCTGCAAAGAGCTCCGGGTCGAGATTGGATGCTGCACCCATCAGAAGGCCACCAGCGGAACCTCCATGGCCGACAATGCGTCCTTCCTGCGTATAGCCTTGCTCGACGAGGTGGCGGCCTGCGGCAACATAATCGCGAAAGGTGTTTTCCTTCTTCTCCAGCTTGCCATCAAGATACCACTGATAGCCGAAGGCCTGAGACCCGCGAATATGTGCAATGGCGTAAATGAAGCCGCGATCCACAAGGCTGAGACGCCCGGTGCGGAAATCGGCTGAGATTGTGACACCATAAGAGCCGTAGCCGTAGAGGAGGACAGGTGCGCTACCATCCAGCGGTGTATTCACATGACGAAGCAGGGTGACAGGCACCTCAACGCCGTCGTGAGAAGGAGCCATGATGCGCTCCACCACATAGTCCACAGGGTTATGGCCCGATGGCACTTCGCGAGTCTTGCGCAAGGTACGCTCGCGGGTTGTCATATTGTAATCGACGACCTGATCCGGCGTTGTTGGCGACGCATAGGCAAAGCGCAGGATCTCTGAGTCGTATTCATAGCCACCTGCGAGGCCCAGATCATAGGCGGCTTCTTTCATCACGATGGCGTGCTCGGCTCCGCCACGTGAACGGATGACTATGCGCGGCAAACCTTTTTCGCGTTCTACGCGGACAAGATGGTGCTCATAAGAATCAATATCGAGAATGAGTCGACCCGCCTGATGCGGCAAAACATCGATCCAGTTTTCACGGCCTGGGGAGCTGATCGGTGCTTTTACGATCTTGAAATCAACTGCACCGTCCGCATTCGTCAGAACGTAGAACTCGTTGTCAAAGTCGACCACGGAGTACTCGATGTCCGTTTCTCGCGGCGCAATGGTGACCAGCTCCGGATCGGTTTCGTCGGCGCTGAAGAAATGAACTTCTGAGGTTGTATGGCCGCCTGTGCGGATGAAGATGTATTTCTCAGACGGGCTCTGTTCAATATTCACAAAGAAGCCCGGATCGGACTCCTCATAGACAAGCATGTCTTCGCCAGTGCCCAGCACGCGGCGATACACGGCTGACGGGCGCCCCTGGTCATCACGATAGACCCAGAAGATAACATTCGAGCCAGCGCCCCATACAAAATCGCCTGTCGTGTTCTCAATCACGTCCGGAAGATGTTCGCCTGTAGCAATGTCGCGAACGGTTATGGTGTAAAATTCTGAGCCTTTGTCATCGACAGCTACGGCGATCAGCTTGTGATCTGGAGACTGACAGATGTCACCTGTATCGAAATAGGCTTTGCCTTCGCCTTCGGCATCGCCATCAAAAAGCATCTGGTACTTAGCGTCAGTATCGAAGGCGTGTTCCCATGGGCGCCGCGCATAGGCGCCATACTCGCCGCCTTCACGATGAAAGGTGAAATAGGCGAAGGGGCCATCGGGCGTCGGCACGCTGGAATCGTCTTCTTTGATCCGGCCCCTCATTTCCTGAAACAGTTCCTCTCGCAGCGCTTCGGAAGGATCTTCCAAGACCGCCTTGGTGAAGGCGTTTTCAGCTTCCAGATAAGCGCGGATGTCGGCGGAAAGGACGCTCGGGTCCTTCATGACCGCCTGCCAGTCATCATCCTTCAGCCATGCATAGGGAGATACCCTTGTGTGCCCGTGCTGAGTGATCGTTTCAGAGCGTCTTTCAGCGATCGGCGGCGTACGGGTCATATAGGTCCTCATGAAGTTTGCGGCGGTCTCTGCCAGCGGAAAATTGTGTCTTCATAAGGTAATATCTGCTTCGGATTACACCAGATAGATTGGCGTGATTTCCCCATTTGAAATGCTTCAGTTATGTGATTTTGGTATTTGTGATAAATATAACATTCAATTAAATCAATGTATTGAAAAATTACATGCACAAATAATAGTCCGGATGTAGACAAAAAAATACAATAGTGACACATTGTTGTCATGAAGAAACTTGTTGGAGTGCTTGGCACATTGGCCCTTGTCGTCAGCGTGATGCCGACCGCAACGGCCGAGCAGGGCGTTGAAGAAAACGCTCGTGATCTTACAATTGATGTTACCGGAACAGCTGTCCCAGCGAGCCTCGGTGAACTCACATATCCTTATTATGCTGCAGAGCGCGGCATGGCTGGCGAATGCTCTATGGAGCTCAGCGTAGACGAAGCTGGTGAAGCGACGTCTTACCAAATTCGTGAATGCTCACACGCGACATTCCGTCGTGCGGCAGAGTCTTTTGCGCGTACGCTGAACTACGCGCCAGCGGAAGCGGCTTCTACTCAGGAACTGACTGTGTCCTGGGGCGCAGACAGCTAATCGCTTTCAGACAGAATTAACGCTCCGGAGCGACCCGGGGCGTTTCCAACTTCTCGATTGGCAATTGAGCCCCCTCAAAAGTTCATGAGCGATCGAGACCTGACCTCCGCTTCCAAAGAGCCTTGGAAGCGGAGGTTTTTTATTATCCTTCGTCGCGGGGAACGAAGTTCAGAACGGCACCATTGATGCACCAGCGCAGGCCTGTTGGCGGAGGGCCGTCTTTGAAAACATGGCCCTGATGCAGGCTGCAAACGGCGCAATGGCATTCGGTGCGGGGCACAATCATTTTGAAATCACGCTTTGTATCGACCACGCCCTCAGAGGCAGGCTGAAAGAAGCTCGGCCAGCCTGTCCCGGATTCAAATTTATGGTCGGATTGCCAGAGTACCGTATCGCACCCGACGCAGTGATAATCGCCGTCGCGTTTTTCGTCCTGATAATTGCCCGGAGTGAAGGCGCGTTCCGTGCCGTCTTTCACGCCGACGCGGTATTGCTCCTCGGTTAGGACCGATTTCCATTCTTCGTCGCTGCGGACAACCTTTGGGGGTGTTTGGGTCATAAAACGTCCTTCCTGACAGTCTTTACGAAAATTTAGGTCAAATACGGGCAGATTCTATCATCAATGGTTAAACCCCGCAGAGGTTTCGTTAAATGTCAGAAGTTTCGCAAGGCAGTTCGCTCTTTCCGCGCCGTACGCGCTGCCGCCTGACGGATGCGCCTCTGCAGACGATCATGGACCTCGGTCATCAGTCGCTGACGGGTGTTTTTCCCAAATCTCCCGAAGATAAGGTCTCTGTAAGTCCTCTGGAGCTCGCATTCTGTGAAGAGTCCGGCCTTGTTCAGCTTTACCATGATTATCCAGGCGAGCTGATGTATGGCGAGACATACGGATATCGCTCCGGTCTCAACGCTTCGATGGTGCGCCATCTGGAAGCAAAGATTTACGATCTTGAAAAGCGTGTGCGCCCGCTTAGTGTTGGCGACGTCGTTCTGGATATCGGAGCAAATGATGCAACGTCGCTGAAGGCCTATAAGACACCCGGCATTGCGCGCATTGGAATCGACCCGAGCGCCGAGAAATTCCGCCGCTTCTATACCGACGATATTGCGCTGAAGGTCGATTTCTTCAACGAAGAAACCTATCGCGCTGCGACGGGCAAACAGGCCAGCATCGTGACATCCATCGCGATGTTCTATGATTTGCCGGATCCGGTATCTTTTGTGAAAGATATTGCAAGCGTTCTTGCGGATGATGGCATCTGGCATTTCGAGCAGAGCTATCTGCCGCTCATGCTTCGCCAGCTTGCTTATGACACAGTGTGTCAGGAACACTTGGAATATTATTCTCTAACGGTCGTGAAGAATATCCTTGCGCAAGCGGGTCTGAAGATTGTCGATGTTGAGCTTAACGGTACGAATGGCGGCTCATTTGCAGTGACTGCGGCCCATCAGGGCAATCGCAATATTCCGGTTAATCAGGCTGCAATTGATGAGCTTTTACAGGCAGAAGTGGCAGCTGGCCTGCATACGATGATGCCATATCTGGGCTTTGCGCAGCGCGCTGAGTTTCACTCTAAAATGCTCGTTGAGAAGCTTCAAAGCCTCAAAGCAGATGGCAAGCGTATTCTGGGGCTGGGGGCTTCGACGAAGGGCAATGTCATCCTGCAATATGCGGGCATTGGCCCTGATATGCTGGATGCAATTTCCGACGTGAACCCTGATAAATGGGGCTGCGTCACGCCGGGAACGCATATTCCGATCGTACCTGAAGACGTCGCCCGCTCCATGAAGCCGGACTATTTCCTCGTACTGCCCTGGCATTTCCGTGAAGGTATCATCCAGCGCGAGGCCGAGTTCCTGGCCGGCGGCGGAAAGCTGATCTTCCCGCTGCCGGAGGTAGAGATTGTTTCAGCGACCGAGGTTGTGAACCTCGAAGCCGAGTTTAGAAAAGCGTCTTGAGAGCGTCACCGTCATAGGCGCGGGTTTCATCGAAACGGCCTTCTTTGACCTTTTTTACCCATTCCGGATCCTGAAGCAGGGCGCGGCCGACAGCGATCATGTCGAATTCGCCCTTGTCGAGGCGTTCAACTACGTCCGCGAGTGGGCGTGTTTTTGACCCTTCGCCGCGGAAGGCGCCTGTGAACTCTGTAGAGAGGCCTACAGAGCCGACTGTGATGGTTGGGAGGCCAGTGAGCTTCTTCGCCCAGCCCGCAAGGTTCAGGCCTTCTTCGCCGTCGATCTCAGGGAATTCAGGCTCCCAATAACGACGCTGAGAGCAGTGAATGCAGTCTACACCAGCATCAGCGAGAACGCCGAGAAAGGCTTCCAGCTCCTGTGGCGTTTCACAAAGACGCGCGCCGTAATCGAATTGCTTCCACTGCGATATACGCAGAATCAGAGGGTAGTCGTCGCCAACTTTAGCTTTCGCGCGTGAGATGATGTCCGCTGCAAACTGCGCGCGGGATGTGATGGAGCCACCATATTTGTCGTCGCGGGTGTTCATCACGCCCCAGAAGAATTCATCGACCAGATAGCCATGAGCGCCGTGGATTTCAGCGCAGTCAAAGCCAAGCTCTTTCGCCGTGACGATGCCTTCTACAAACGCTTCGATCATCGCATCAACATCATCGAGTGTTGGCGTGTCATAGACCTGCTTGCCAGCATGTGTGACGCCTGACGGGCTGTCTGACTGGGCTTCCGGGTGCGGGCCCTGACCTGGCTTGCGCGCCATGCCAACGTGCCAGATTTGCGGTGCGATCTTGCCGTTATTGGCGTGGACTTCGTCTACAACATGTTTCCAGCCAGCTTTGGCTTCGTCCGCATGGATATTCGGAATGTTCGGGTCGAAAGATGCACCTCCACGGTTGATAGTCGTGCCTTCGGTGATAAGCAGGCCAACATCAGCTGCTGCACGGCGGGAATAATAGTCCGCAACATTCTGGCCAGGTACGCCGCCCGTCGCGAAAGAGCGGGTCATTGGCGCCATTGCCAGGCGGTTGGCAAATGTGACGCCCTTTAGCGTGAATGGCTCAAAAAGCGGTGCAAAATCAGACATGCGTTCTCCCGATACTGTCTATGTTTTGGTACAAGCATCCTTACTTGGGATGCCCTGACGTTTGTCAAACCCGTATACATGTTCAGCAGGCATGTTTCTTGCTCATTTTCTCGTGAACAGCCATTCCGGACCGAAATAAGCGCTCGCGCGGGAAGCGAATATGCCAGAACGATACAACAAAGCAGCGTCTGACCGATTTCAGCATGCCCTGATCTGGGCGCCGGCGATTCTCATCTGGGGTATTTTCGCACTTTTTGCGCTGCCAGCCATGTCTGCTGCAGCCGCGCAAACTGCTCCTGAACCGGTTGTGACTGACAATACCGTTCGCCGTACAGTGACGCGTACCGTTCGTCGTATTGAAGCTGACGGTACGGAGACGATTGTAACCGAGCCGGTGACTGATGTTCCTGTAAGTTCGACTTACACGCGCCCTGCAGGCTCGACATCGACGTACACCGCACCCGTAACAACGGAAACGACGACCGGTTCTTCAACGCGCTATTCCAGCCCGTCAGAAACGCCTTCATCGACCACGAGCACGTCAACGACTACGACGCGAACTTACACGCGCTATCCTGATACGAGTTCCACAACGCAGCAGGATGTTGGGGCGACGACGACCTATCGTCCGACGACCACTACGCGTACTTATACTTCCCAGCCTCAGCCATCTGGCGAATCCAGCGGGGCGAATTCGGGCACCAGCTATCGCTCGGATACGGTGACGAGTGCTACGCCTGTTCGCACCTATACCCGATCTGTCACCACGACGCCTACTGAACCTACACCTGAGCGCACTTATACTTATGAAAACAACGCACCGGCACCAACGGAGGCAACAACACCTGACACGGTTCAGAGCGCTGCTGTGCGCCGGACAGAAGTTGCTCCGACTTCATCTGCTGTAATGCCGCGTGAGGAGCGTGCGCCGGAGCCAACGATTATTTCGCCTACAGTAACAGACAGTGCGCCCGAAATTTTGCCGATTCAGCCCGAAAATATCCAACCGCGTGTTGCGCCGCGTACACCTGCGTTAACGCGCAACCGTCTTGCGCCGACCTCTTATGACGTGCCGGATATTGGAGAAGTCCACCAGATACTCTGGTCGACATTGCTTGTGATCAACGAGGCTCAGGCTACAGGTGACTATAGTCGCTTTATGCTCATTCTCTCGCCACGCATGCGAAGCGAAGTGTCTGCTGCCGTTTTGCCTGAGCATATGCGCTCTCTTGAACCTCACCGGGCGGAATTGCTTGCATCCGTCGGGCAGGAACCGGAATTTGAAATACCGCCCCATCTCATCGCAGACGGCCGCATGCGCCTTCGCGGCGCGTTTCGCCTTAGCGAAGGTGGTGTACGCTTTGATCTCATGTATCAAGAGGTCAATGGCACCTGGCTTGTCGACGCCATTGCGTTTGCCGAACTTCGCTAGTCTTCGTCCCGCTCCAGGCGCGCGCTATCCAGCGTTTGATCAGAGCGCGCCTTTTCCGTTTCGGTCAGTTTCTTATCTAGCTTCGACTGACCGAACTTCGCCCGGTTAACGTCAGCCTTCGCGGACTTGTCCTGTCGTTGTTTCTGTTTACGGAACTGACGAAGATTGACGATATCGCCCATATTCAGGCCTCGGCTATCATGGCTTCACTAAGGGCCCACAGACGATCAGCGGCTTCGGTGTCGATCGCATACGGGCGAACGTCACAATAGCGCGGCGATTCCGGCGTAGCCAGATTGGCAACGTCGCTGTCTTCACAATAGAGCCCACCTTTGCCGTCGAGCAGTTTTGAAGTTGCCGCAAAAATTGTCGTCGAAGCACCTGCTTCCGGCTTCTTAAATAATTTAGCGGCTCGTTCGGACAATGTGCCGTCCGGATTGGTCCAGCCGAGCACCGTCATTTCTTCATTGCCAAGGTGACGCTGCAGGTCAGTCATAATGCCGCCCGGATGCACGGCGAAGGCGCGGATGCCATTGTCTTTCTCACGTTGGTCGAGGCCTACGGCAAACAGCGAGTTCGACGTTTTCGACTGCCCGTAGGCCTGCCATTTGTCATAGTCATGGGAGAGGAAGTTCGGGTCATCCCAGTGAACATCGCTGACGATATGTCCTGTCGAAGAAAGGCAGACCACGCGCGCACCATTCGCTTTACGCAGCGCTGGCAATAGCCCCTGAGTCATCACCATGTGCCCCAGATGGTTGGTGCCGAACTGCGATTCCCAACCTGCTGCGGTGCGCGATAGCGGGCACGCCATTATCCCTGCATTATTGATCAGAAGATCAATTGCGCCGCCGGACTGCACCACATCATTTGCAAACCGTTGGACGGACGGCAGGTCTGCCAGATCCATGGTCGCGATTTCTATATTGCCATCCAATCCTGCGAGCGCAGCTTTCGCTTTATCGATGGTTCTGGCGGGGACAATCACACGCGCTCCGGCGGAGGCGAGGGCGCGTGTCGTTTCGAGGCCAATGCCTGAATAGCCGCCTGTTACAATCGCGGTTTTACCGGAAAGGTCAGTATCTCCGAGAACGGTTTTTGCCGGAGTATGTGGATCAATTCCTGAAGGGAGTTTGTGCTGATCTCGATTAAGCATTTGGTGCGGCGTTCCTCTGATTTTTTATGTCTAATAGAATGCAGTGTTCCTGCTTGTTCGCAATAGCAGACTTTACTCTTGCCATGTTTGGCGGGCCGCCAAACTGGTGTAAGACACCGGGCTGTTCTGGTGCCGGAGTTTGGGCATGACGTTATCGGAAAAATTGGTGCCATCGCCTTTGGTCACCGCTGCACTCGCGGTGATGCTCGGCGTTGGAATGGATGCACTGGTGCGTTTTGTTCAGCAGGATATGGACTTGCTGACGCTCGTCTTCTGGCGGTTCGGGCTTGCTACTCTTCTTGTCGCAGTGCCCTACTTCCTTACGGGGCGACGGCTTCCTGGTTGGGAGGCGACGCGCTTTCATGCACTACGCGGGCTCGTTCACGTCGCAGCTGCCACCTTGTTCTTCTTTGCGCTTAGTAAGCTTGAGCTGGTGGTTGTTACAGCGCTCGGCTTCTCAGCGGTCCTGATTATCACGCCGTTCGCATGGCTGTTGTTGGGAGAGCGGCCGGCGAAATATGCCGTGCTTGCAGGCCTCCTCGGATTTATTGGCGTGCTGGTGACCTTCCTGGGCAAGGATATGAGCCTGCGCTTCACGCCAGACGAATGGCTGGGCTTTGCCAGCGTGATGACGTCTGCTGTCTGCTATGCGCTATCTATGGTCATGCTCAGAATGCGGGCTACGAAGGATAGCGGCTTTGCCATAGCGATTTATGCCAATTTCTTTCCGGCAATCTATATGGCAGTGCCTGCCTTTTTGTTCGCAGAGCCTGCCTCGCTGAATGATTTTCCGCTGCTCGTGTTACTCGGGGCGTTTGGTGGCTCGATCTGGGTACTGATGACATCGGCATACGCCCGCGCACCAGCTCAAAAGATTGCGCCAATGGAGTACACGGCGTTGATCTGGAGCGCGCTGCTTGGCTGGATGTTCTACGAGGAGGTTCCGACCGTCTGGGTCTGGATTGGCGCGGCGATCATTATCGCCGCGTGTGTGCTGGTGTCACGTGAGCCGAGGCTAAAGTCTGCTGCTCATTCCTGAGGGCATTGGCCGACATGGTTCGCATTAGCTTCGAAAGCAAAGTCTGCGGCAAGACCGGCCAGCATCACTTGTCCGCTTGCTTCAAGCTGTATCTGGTAGTCCGAAAGCTTGCGTAGCGTGCCTTGTGCCTCGCCCGAATAGAAGCCTTCGCAGACGAGCGTGAATGAATAGCCGGAGCCTTGTGGCTCTACGTCTGTGACCGAGCAATCCTGTCCGAGGTCAGCAGCAAGCCGGTCGAGCGTAAAGCGTGACTGAGCTGGCGGGAGGCATTCGGTGTTTTCTTCAGAGAAGGGAATATTCGCGAGCGTGGTCTGGTGTGACCAGTTCCAATAACCCGGTTCAACCTCGATCTGCGCCTGTTCTGGTGAGGTCGCATTGAAGGTGAGGGCGGCATAGCCGACAAAGATCAGACTGGTGAGGATTGGCATGGGAAGCTCCTGTTGTCAGGCGCATACCCGCACGCGAATGGGGCAATACGAAGACAAACAGAAGGTAACTGCAGTGCGCGCCAGCGTCAGCGCGCACTTGATCAACGGGTTAGCGGCACTGGCCCACATTACGTGCAGTGAGCTGACGGTGCATTGGTAGCGGGTGTCCGCCGAGTTGCAGCGCGAGGTCGCTGGAGATCGTGAATTCGCTCGCAGATACGTTCACGTTGACCGGGCCTTCGATGTCGCCATTTCGGCTCGGGCAATTCAGGCTGAACTGAAGCTGTGATGCATTCACTGATGTGAGGTCGGACGCACAACCTGCGTTAGGTTTCGCCAGATCGATGAACCAGTTCTCGGATACGAGGTTCTCATTGGCCGTGATGCAGATTGAGCGTGTCTGCGACGGCGTCGCGTTCGTTGACAGGCTCATACCCTCAGTGATTTCCCATTGACCCGGCTGGAGCTGGAAATCAGCAGCATATGCAAGAGATGCGCCTGCTGCGGAAAGACATGCGATCGAAAGAAGTTTAGCGCAGAAATTCATGTTAGACCCCAGAACAACCATTTCTTCGAATATATAACCAGCATGATCATTTTTGCGGTCAGTGAAACTGGTTTCTCTCCTTACGGGAGTAGTTTTCTGGGCAAAAAAAGAGCCGCAAACCCTGAAGTTTGCAGCTCTTATTCTTAATCGATGAATTGGTCTCGCTTAGTTGCGGGACTTGTCCACGAGGCGGTCGTTCTGCGCCCAGTGCATCATGCCGCGAAGCTTTTCGCCGACTTCTTCAATCTGGTGTGAGTTCATGCGCGCGCGTGTCGCGTGGAAGCTTGGTGCTCCAGCCTGGTTCTCAAGGACCCAGTCACGAGCAAACTTACCGGACTGAATGTCTTCCAGAACCGCTTTCATCGCCTTCTTGCTCTCGGAGTCTACAACGCGTGGGCCGGAAACGTATTCGCCATACTCAGCTGTGTTGGAGATCGAGTAGTTCATGTTCGCGATACCGCCTTCGTAGATAAGGTCTACGATGAGCTTGGTTTCGTGGAGGCACTCGAAGTAAGCCATCTCAGGGGCGTAGCCAGCTTCAACCAGCGTTTCGAAGCCTGCTTTGATCAGCTCGACGATACCGCCGCAGAGAACAGCCTGCTCACCGAACAGGTCGGTTTCAGTTTCTTCGCGGAAAGACGTCTCGATGACGCCAGCACGCGTGTTGCCGATCGCTTTTGAATAAGACAGAGCAACCTGCTGCGCTGTGCCTGTCGCATCCTGATGGATCGCGATGAGGCCTGGCAGACCGAAGCCCATCTGATACTGCGCGCGCAGCGTGTGGCCAGGGCCTTTCGGTGCGGACAGTGAAATGTCTACATTCGCGCTCGGGCGGATCAGATTGTAGTGAATATTGAAGCCGTGGCCGAACATGATGTGCTGTCCGTCACGAACGTGTGGTTCGATTTCATTTGCCCAGAGAACAGCCTGCTTCTCGTCCGGGATGAGGATCATTACGACGTCAGCCCATTTAGTCGCTTCTGCCGGTGTCATGACCGTAAGGCCTTCAGCTTCAGCTTTCGCGCGGGAGGACGAGTTTTCCTGCAGACCGACAACGATATCCTTCACGCCAGAATCGCGCGCGTTGAGGACGTGTGCGTGGCCTTGAGAACCATAACCGATCACAGCAACCTTCTTGGACTGGATCAGGGAAAGGTCGGCATCCTGTTCGTAGTAAACTTTCATCGTCATTCTTTCTTTCTGGGACGAATATTGTGCGCCATGCAGCGCAAACGCCTATCTGAAGCAAGACTTTGCTTCAAGTGTTTATTCGGGAAGGCCGCGCTGAATACTCAGAACGCCCGTTCTTGAGACTTGAATCAGGCCAAGTGGCTCCATCAGTTCAATGAACTGATCAATTTTTGACGATCCGCCGGTCACTTCAAAGATGAAGCTTTCCAGCGTGACATCGAGTACGCGTGCGCGAAAAATTTCAGACAGGCGCATTGCTTCGACGCGCTCGTCCGAGCCTGTTGCCGCGCTCACCTTGATAAGCGCAAGCTCGCGTTCGAGACCAGCAGGTGAGGTGGTGATGTCCACCACACGGGCAACCGGCACAAGACGCTCAAGCTGAGCTTTGATCTGCGCGATAATCTGAACTGTACCGCTCGTCACAATCGTGATGCGTGATTGGTGGGCTTTATGGTCCACCTCCGCCACGGTCAGGCTTTCAATATTGTAGCCGCGTGCTGAGAACAAGCCGACCACGCGGGCCAGAACGCCCGGTTCGTTGTCTACAATCGCCGCCAATGTACGGCGGACGATGGCATCCTCTGAATGGTCATCAATGAAATATGCGCTCTGTGGCGAAGATGGTGTGTTAGCTTGCGTCACTTGGTGTTCCTGTTCACGCTATAACCTGATGTTGCTTGTTACCTGCAGGTGCGCAGGGCTTAAACCAGAACCTTGCCGGACTCGTCGATTTCATCGCCGGTGATTTCGCCAAGGATCATTTCATTGTGCGCAGCACCTGACGGGATCATCGGGAAGCAGTTCTCATCCTTGGTGACAAGGCAGTCAAACAATACCGGACCATCATATGCGATCATCTCTTCAATGGCTGCATCAAGGTCAGCCGGGTTACGACATTGAATGCCATGACCGCCATAGGCTTTCGCCAATGCTACAAAATCAGGCAGGCTGTCGCTGTAAGAGTGTGAGTAGCGCTCTCCGTGCAAGAGCTGCTGCCATTGGCGGACCATGCCCATCCACTCATTG